>Ga0065724_100051_pt1 | contig 196471 bp, 194 predicted proteins | sample TheenrcSG05JP960_FD_59111 | JGI IMG/M metagenome (GOLD analysis project Ga0065724, IMG submission 59111) | Thermophilic enriched microbial communities from mini bioreactor at UC Davis - Sample SG0.5JP960 | ecosystem: Engineered > Solid waste > Grass > Composting > Bioreactor | place: USA... | reverse complement strand
GCGGCCCCTCGAAGGTGGGGTCCTGCTGCGGCGGGACCGGGGGGCTGCCGGCAGGCCGCGGGCGCTCTGGCCCCGCCCCGGCCGGCGCCGCGGCTGCATCTTCCTCCTCNTGCGCNAGCACGACAGCGCGCTCGATCAGGTTCTCCAGGGAGTCGCCGGGGGCTTTCGCCCGCTGCGTCTCCTCCGGCTCGGCACCGGGCGTGGCCCCGGGCATTCCTCGGGTCTCGGCGAGACGCTCATCGTCGCTCAACAGGCGGGCGTCGCGCTCGGCCGCCCGCCCACCTTCATGTCTGATCGGGCGCTCGTCGACGTCCTCCACCTGGGCCTCATCGGCCTCGAGGGGCGGTGCCTGGGCCGGCTGCTCGGCTTGGGCGGGAGCAGGCTGAGGCTGTCCGCCAAGGTGCGGATCGTGGTCGAAGGGCGTCGATGGACGTCGGCGCCGGCGCATCACGGCGAACGTAGGCAGGCGGACGCCGTTGGCGAGGTTTTCGCGCTCGTAAAGCGCCCCATCGGCAAATCCGCGCACAGGCTGTGCGGGCGCCTACGTTGGCAGAGTGAGCGAGGACGCCGATCTCACCGCGGCCGACTACATCATCGAGTCGATCGAGATCGAAGACAGCGAGGATCTCAATGAGATCTTCTCTGCCCTTGCCCCCAAGGAAGGGCAGGAGCCGCCGGACATCGAGATCGATGAGGAGCCCCTTCGCCCTGCGCCCAGCTTCGGCCCGCTGGCCGAGCCCGACGCCAAGCGCGCCGAGGGCAGCGTCTTCGACCCGGACCGCTTCCAGGGCGAAGGGGAGGGGCCGGTTTCGGTGGAGCAGATCGAGCTTCACGACAGCGAGGGCCCCGGAACCCGGGAAGCGAAGAAGCCGGGGGAGGCCAAGCCCGCAGGCGAGAAAGCCTCGTTCCCCGACCTGGAATCCAAGGGGCCTGAGCTTCCGCACTTCGAGGAGGCCACCGGGGCCGAGGCGCCGCCACCCAGGCTGAGCGGCGAGGAAGAGCGGCCCAGCATACGCGAGCTTTGGGCCAAGCGCCAGGCGCAGGCGCCGACGCTCGGCGACGCCGAGGAGGAGGATGCCGGCGGCTTGTTCAAGAGCTGGTTGCGCTCGCGCCTCGAGCTTTTGCGCGGAGGCGATGAAGAGGAGCCCGAAGCCGGCCCGCGGGCCAGCGGCGTCGACGCAAGCCCGCCGCGGCGCGGCCTGCTTGCCCGCCTGGGCCTGGGTGGCCCCACCGAGCGCGAGGAGGAGGAGATCGCCCGGCGCGACCGCAGCGGCTTCGCCGAGCTTCTGCGTCCGCTCTCGGGCTCCGAGGTTCGCCGCCTGCAGGCCGAGCTGGCCGCCGAGGAGCCGATCTTCGTCCAGCTGGAGCGGGCGCGGGACGCCGCCGTGCGCCGGCAGACGCTGGCCTTCTACGTCGGCTTGGCCCTTCTCGTCGCCTTCTTCGCCGTTTTCCAGACCAGCTACCTGACGACGGTGCTGCCGCAGGTGGAAGCCCCGCAGGCGATCTCGACTCCGCCGGTCCAGGGCATCGACCCCGAGTCCTGGCGCGAGGGCATCGGCGCCTTGTTGTTCGCCCTTGGGCTGCTGTTGCCGTTCCTGGCCCTGTTCGCCGCCGTCGAGGGCGTGTGGCGGCTCTTGCAGCTGGCCGACGGCATCCGCGGCAGCGACATCTTCCTCGGTTCCGCCGGGCTGATCAGCGCGATCGTCGTCTTGTTGTCCTTGGCCGGAGCGCGGGTAATCTTCGCGGCCGCCTGGATGCTCGGCTTCTGGGTCGTCAGAAGCCTCTACGTGGGGTGGGAGGAGCGCCGGAGGGACTATGGCTAGGTTCCTCCGACACGCCAAGACCGGGAAGCTGGTGCGCATCGAGATCCCGGCTCGCGAGATGGCCGAGAAGATCCTCGGTGTGGATGTCGATGATCTGACGCGCTGGACGACCCTGATCCCCCCGGCCCGCGGCGAGGGCAAGGAGGCGATCTACGCCGTGCGCACTCGGGATGAGCTGGCCAGGCTGCGCAAGCGGGCCGCGCTTTTGCGCACCAACATGAACGAGCGGGCCGTGGCCGCGGTCGAGGAGGCCGGGCTGCTCGACGCCTACGCCGCCCTGGCCGAGGATTGCCCGCCGGGGATCACCGCGCACGTGTGGCGCTCCTACGGCCTGATCGTCCTGATGCAGGTTCGCTACGGCAAGAAGATCGGGGCGGAGGAGTTGGCGCGGCGGGCCAACCTGGTCAAGCTCGATGAGGACGGCAAGACCGTCCCGGACGTGGAGACGGCGGCCAAGCACATCCGTCTGCTGGTAGCCCTGGGCTACCTCGCCGATGAGGACGGGCGCTGGAAGCACCAGGGCCTGCCGAAGAGCTGGGTCGGCTCGGAGGGCTGATCCGGCTCAGGGGCGCTCGATGGTGCGCGCCCGGCGCATCTCCTCGACGCGGATCAACTCGACGTCCTCGCGCTCTGCGGCGAGCTGCTCGAGGCGCTCGCTGAATCCGACGCGGTCGAAGAACAGCAGCTTGGCCTCAGGGGCATCGAGGTGCTTTCGGATCACCTCCAGCTTCTCCAGCTCGGCGGTCGGGTGGCGGTGGTCCGTGTTCTCCGCCTGCGGCCATTTGCAGGAGCCGAGGGCGATGACGCGCCCGGCCTCGTCGACGACGGCGACGTCGGCCTCGTAGCGGCGGCTTCTGACCTGCCCGTCCTCGCTGTGGCGGATCGAGCCCCACCAGCTGCCGACGGCAGCAGCCTGCGGCATGTTGTCGAAGGTCCACTGCCGGCAGACGTCCTCGAAGGCGCTCTCGCTCACGAAGGCGTCCAACCGGGGGAGGACCCCCTCACGCAGGTACCCCTCGGCGCTGGAGCGGCTGTGCAGCCTGCTCTCCCGCGGAGCGACGAAGCGAAACCAAAAGCGCAGGAAGGGATCGCAGATCGCATAGCTGACCCGCTTGGAGGACGGATGGGTCACGGGATGGCGCCGCTCGATCAGCTCCATCTCCTCGAGCACCTCGAGGAAGGAGCGGGCTTCGGTGTGCGGCTTGCCGACGTGCTGGGCGATGTCGTTGAGGCGCGTCCTGCCGGCGGCGATCGCCCGCAGGATCGACATGTAGGTCCCGCGGTCGCGGATTCGGCCCTCCTGCGCCAGCAGAAAGCGCGGCTCCTCGCGCAGCTTGCCGTCCGGATAGAGGATCGAGCGCAGGATCGTCTCCTCGAGGGGCAGCTGCGGGTCGAGCTCGGTCAGGTAGTAGGGGATGCCGCCGAACACGGCCCAGGCGCGGATCTGGTCGGCCACCGAGCGCCCCTCGACGAAGGGCTCGATCTGCGGCCAGCGAAACGGCTTCAGCTTCAGCGAGCCGGTGCGCCTTCCGTAGCTGGTGGCCGGGTAGCGCATCTCGTTCTCGAAGAAGCTCACGTCCGAGCCTGAGAGGCAGAGCAGAAGGCCCGGGTTGTCCTCGTGCTCGGCGATGAAGCGATTGATCAGCGAGCCGATCTCGGGCTCGCGGTGGGCGATGAACTGAAACTCGTCCAGGACGATCATCACCGGCCCCTCCTCGAGGAGCTCGGCGAAGGCGGCGAAGGCGGCCCGCCAGCTGGAGAGCGGCTGCTCGGCGTGAAGGCGACGCCCGCTGACATCGGCGAGCACCGCCGACAGGTCCTCCAGGTGGTCGCGCGCCGAGCCGGAGGTGGCCTCGAAGTAGAGCATCCGACGGTCGGCGCCGAAGTGCAGCAGCAGGCGGCTCTTGCCGACGCGCCGGCGTCCGTAGAGGACGAAGAGCTCGGCGCGGTCGGATTCCCATCGCTCCCTCAGGGCAGCGAGCTCATCGGCTCGGTTGACGAACATGCAGAGAATGTATATTACGATCTACTCTATTGCAATAGAGTTTCTCTGCAAAGGACGCCTGCCAGGCGCCGGATCGACCTCGCCGCACCAGATATATAGGGGGCCGGAGGCCGCCGGATTCCCTATCGCCCGGGCCTAGACCTCCGGGAAGTCCTCGGCCTCGCGGGCCAGATCGTCGATCGCCTCCTGAAGCTCGATCGGCGCTCCCTCGGAGCGGCCGCCGGCGCCGGCACCCTCGCGCTCACGGCAGGCGGCGCAGAGAGGCGCGCCCTCCTCGTGCAGCTGCCCGCAGGAGGGGCAGATCCGCTCCAAGGGACGCACCAGCTCGACGATCACGCCGCTCACCTGGCCCATCTCGTCCTGCTCGACGCGGATCAGCTTGGGCCGGTAGCGGCGAAGCGCTCCCAGCTCCTCGAGCAGGTTGGCCTCGGCCGAGGGCAGCCGGCCCAGCCTGAGCCGGCGCCCGCGGGCCGTCTCGACCCAGATCCGTCCCTCGTCCCGCTGCAGGCGCAGCGGCGGGCGCTTGCCGGAGCGGGACATGCGCCGGCGCACCTCGGCAACGGCCTTGGGGTCGACCCGGCGCAGGGAGACCGAGAAGCGCGGCGGGAGCTCGGGCACCAGCTCGCGCCAGGCCCGCGAGAGAGCTCGCTTCGCCGCCCGCACCGAGCCGCCCTCGAGGCGCTCGGAGACCTCGCCGGCGATCCCCTGGCCGCGCATCTCCTCGCTTCGCTCGTTCCGCTCCTCAGTCATCGATCTCCTCCTCGCCGTAGCGTTCGAGGAGCCGCTCGGCCTCGACCACCAGCGGCATCTCGAAGTTGAGCTTGCGGCCCGCGAGAGTCTCCAGCAGCTCCTTGAGCGGGCGCTCGCTGTTCTCATCCCAGTAGGAGGCGAAGGGAGTGCGCCGCAGGGCCAGAAGGCAGCGCTTCGGCTGGCGGCGAAGCTGAAGCGCCCATTCGAGCTCCGTGTAGCCGAAGTGGCTGTAGAGGGCGGCCAGGAGCGCCGAAACCAAGCGCCGTTCGCGCGGGTGGTGACGGGTGTACAGCTGGACGTTGATCCGCTCGCCGATCTCGCGGGCGATCAAGTCGTCGACGCCGCGGCGCAGAAGCGGGGCCAGCTCGCTGGGCAGGCAACGCAGGGCGGCGTAGATCACGTCCTCGTACATCGAGGCCTGCCCCTCGTTGATCGCCTGCACCGCCGACGGCGAGACGAGCAGGTGCTGCGCGTCCTTGGGATCGCGCAGGGTGTGCAGATAGAGATGGGCCTTGGCCCGCCGCATCGCCGGCGGCAGCACCTGCGCCACCACCGTCTTCCACTGCTCGGCCGTCAACACCGATACTCGCAGCCCGCGTCCGTGCGGGTTGCCCGCAATCGCCTCGACCTCGCCGACGACGCGCCGCAGCTCGGACTCGTCGGTGAAGTCGAGATCGTCGACGATGACGAAGTCCTCCTCGGCCTCACCGTCAGCGAAGACGAGATCGTCCTCTACGGTCGGCGGTACCACCCCGCGAGGTTAGGTTCGCGCACCGTCGAGCGTGCTGAGTTCGCCAGCTGGCATCGCGGCGTCGTCCCAGGCCTTCAGGAACCCAAGGAGTCCAGGGCCTGGGCGATCATCCTGTCCCGCTCGGACTGATCGCATCACGAGCCGAGCGCGGCGATCAGGCGCTTGCGCTCAGCTCGCTGGCGCGGGCTGTCCTCGCCCTCGGTCCAGGGGAAAGCCGCTTCGATCGCAGGGACGTAGATGTCCGCCGGGCGTTGATCCAGGCAAGCGTCCACGACTTTGGCGTCGTGGGGGAGCAGCGTCTGGCAGCGCCGCCCGTCGGGTAGAAGCTCACCCTCGAGGATCAGCTCTCGATCGAGCCCCGAGAGCACGTGCAGCCGGCCGTGGCTGTCGTGGAGGCGCAGGTATCCGTCGCTGTCGAGCGGCCACCAGATGCGCTGGCCGCGACGCAACCGGTACGGACGGACGAAGGCCCAGTCGATCAGGGCGGCGAGTGCAGTTCCGGCGAACAGGAGCGCCGGCAGTGCGAACAGGGCCAAGGCCGGGGCAACATGCCCGAAGAGCAGAAGGCCCGCGGCCACCAGCCACGTGGAGGCGATGATGAGGGGAGAGCCCTCAGAGCCCAGGTAGGCCCAGGCCAGGCCGTCCAAGAGCTCGAGTGGGGCGCGCAGAATGGAGCGCCAAAGCGGTGGCTCGGGCGGCGTGCTCGGTGGAGCGCCGCCGCGGCGCTGCTGCTCGATCTCCTCGCGCTGGCGCAGATAGCCCGGATGCGGATCGCCGAAGCTGTAGCTGGCCGCGAGCAGGTCGGCCCGCACCCAGCGCACGGCCGTATCCCAATCGCAGCGCTCACCGTCGACCGTGATCTGCTTCGGTCCGGGTTCGATCTCCACCCGGCCGAGCGTGCTCCTGACCCGCCGGCGCTGGCGCAGCTCCTCGGCCGGGCGCGGTGGAAGCGAGACGACGCTTGGCTCGCAGCCTCGGTGCGAGAACAAATACCGGTGGGGATCGCCGGGCGCGGGGTCGGGGCGCACGTCGAGCTCATCCAGCCGCCCGTCGGCGCGCAGATCGGCGCAGAAGAGGCTCAGGCTGTCAGCCACCCGCTCGCTCGCCGATAGCCGCTCGAGCCGGGCGATCACCTCCTTGTGCAGCTCATCCGCCCGCCTGCGAAGGCGCCGGCGGCGGTGCCGCTGCCAGGGGTAGGCGAGCAGCTCGGCCTCGGCGAGAAGCTCCGCTCGCTGCTGCCGCAGCCTCTCCACCTCCTGCTGTTCCCGCTCCATGGCCAGAAGGTAGGGCGCAGGCGCGCCGCGATCGCATGTTTTCAGCATGTGCGAGCGCCGGCTCGCTGGCGGCGCTGACGCTCTTCACCGCGAGGGACAGCACAGAGCGCTCGAGCGTCGATCTCGCCTGATCCCGGACAAGCGCGACTTCAGATGCGCGACCGAGGTCCAATCGAAGTGGCGATGGTCTTCTTCATCGGCAGCGGATGATGGGCACCCCACGCCACCGAAAGCCCCAGCCCGGGCCCTCCGGGATGCGGACGAGGGCTCACAGCTCTGCGCGCCGAGCGCGCCCTTCGTGCGCGTAGGCGAGGATCTGGTCTACGGCTTTCTGAGCGCCTGGGGGGCCGCCGGTTCCGGCTGTGCGCCACATGGCCGACGACCACCCGCCGCTGCGTTTCGTCCTGCTCTACGCCGAGCCGGACCACGGTTTCGCCGGCGAGCTTCGCGTCTGTCGCGCCGAGGGGCTGGACGAGGAGCATGAGCTGGCGGTCGAGGACGTCCTGCCCCCGGACGAGAGGTGATTCTGAGAGCACACCAGCCTCACCTCTTCGGCAAGGCGGTCAAATGGAAAGGCCCGGCGCGCGCCGGGCCTTTCCCTGCGAAGGCTCCTTGAGCCGGATGCGATCCTACTCGTCTTCGCCGGCGGCGCCGTCCGCCTCCGGGACGCTCGCCTCTGCCTCCGCCTGCTCGGGCTCCTCCGAGTTCTCGAGGCGCAGCTTGCGAACCTTGGCCTCGATCTCCTGGGCCACCTCGGGGTGATCGGCCAGGTACTCCTTGGCCTTGACCCCGCCCTGCGCCTTCTCGCCGGTGCTCTTGAAGGTGTAGAAGGCACCCTTCTTCTCGATCAGGTCGATGTCCGGCTCCTGGCCGAAGTCGAGCAGGGCTGCGTTCCTGTCGGCGCCCTTGCCGTAGGCGATCTCGAACTCGGCCTGCTTGAACGGCGGAGCAACCTTGTTCTTGACGACCTTGACGCGGACGCGGTTGCCGACGATCTCGGAGCCGTCCTTGACCTGCTCGATGCGGCGGATGTCGAGGCGCTGCGAGGCGTAGAACTTGAGCGCGCGACCGCCCGGCTGGGTCTCAGGCGAGCCGAACATGACGCCGATCTTCTCGCGGATCTGGTTGGTGAAGACGATCGTCGTCCCGGTCTTGTTGGCCTGGCCCGCCAGCTTGCGCAGGGCCTGCGACATCAGCCGCGCCTGCAGCCCGACCGCGGAATCACCCATGTTGCCCTCCAGCTCGGCCCGCGGAGTGAGCGCGGCCACGGAGTCGACCACGATCAGATCGACCGCTCCCGACTGGGTGAGGATCTCGGCGATGTTCAGGGCCTGCTCGCCGTTGTCCGGCTGGGAGACGATCAGGTCCTTGATGTTTACGCCCAGGTTCTGGGCGTAAACGGAGTCCATGGCGTGCTCTGCGTCGATGAACGCCGCCGTTCCACCGGCAGTCTGCACCTGATGCATCAGGTGGTAGCAGAGGGTGGTCTTACCGGAGGACTCGGGCCCGAAGATCTCAACGACTCGCCCTCGAGGGATGCCTCCGATCCCCAGGGCGATATCCAGTGGAAGCACGCCGGTGGGAATGGCCTCCACCTTGCGCGGCTTCTCCATGTCGGCGATCGCCTCGGAGCCGTGCTCCTTCTCAATCCTCTTCAGTGCTGCCTCTAGCGCCCTGCCCTTCTCCGTGTCTGTCGATACTTGCATCTGGCTTATTCTGTCCTTTCCTTTGCTCTGCCTACGCTGCGTCGCGCGCTGGGTTTTGCATGCCCGAAAGTAGCTTTCGGGAGCCGTCTCCAGCTGGCTTTTCCCTCGCTCTTTCGCCACAGTAGGACGGCGACTGGACCGAGCTGATGCACGAGCCGATGCGCTCTCGCCGCCGAGGGAAAGGAAGGAGGGGATGCAGGGCGCGGCCCTACGCTGCCGGCATGCGCATCGCCTGCATCAGCTGCACCCAGGGGGCCTTTGACATCGACCCGGCGCAGGAGACGGCGACCTGCCCGGGCTGCGAGCGCAGCTACCGTGTCATCACCCGCCGCATCCTGCGGGCCAACTCCCGCTCCGCCGAAGACGGCCTCTACAGCTACGAGCTGATCACGGCCGAGCCCGAGGGCGGCGAGAGGCGCCGCACCGTTGTCGGGCAGGGCGGCCTCCCTCTTGTCCCGGGCGCTGTGGTGACGTTGACCTACCGCGGGCCGGCCCTGGTCGGAGTGGCCGACCAGCGGCGCGCCACCTGGTATGCGGTGGCCCAGGCCAAGCCGCGCGCCGCGCGCCTGGCTCGTTTCTGGGCCTACATGGCCTGGGTGGCCCTGCTGGTCTTCGTCTTGGAGGCGGCCCGCTTCGCCGGCCTCCTCTCCTCGGCTTCGCGCGAGGCGCTGCTAGGCGCGCTGCTGATCGCCGCCGCGCTCTTCGCCTTGCCGCTCGTCCTGCGGGCCGTGCGCAGCACGCTGGGCGAACCGGACGCACCCTACGCCGGGCTGCCAACGGTGGAGATGCCGCCCTCCGAAGAGGAGGAGTAGGCGAGGCTACTCGGGGCGCAGGTCCTCGATCGCCAGCGTTCGCACCAGGCAGCGCGGGTCCTCGCCCGCCTTGTAGCGCTCGTTGTTGGTGCAGAACAGGCCGAAGCTCGCGTCCGAGAACGGGTTCATGCACACGTGCCCGTGCGAGAGGAACTTGCAGGACTCGAACTCGGTGCGCTTGTTCACGAGATCGTCGATCGACTCCTGCAGCTCGCGCAGGAAGAACTCGTCGGCGCCGCCCTTGCGAAGCTTGTCGAGCACGCCCTTGCGCTGAAGCCAGCGGCCCAAAGACGACGTCGAGACCACCTCCAAAACCACCCGCCCGCTCTTGTTCGCCAGGGGATGGATATCGATGCCCTCGCGCTTGGCGACGCGCCGGAACTCGTCGGAGTCCATCCCCAGCCAGGCAGCGACCTTCTCGAGGCGCCAGTGCTTGACGGGCTTGCGCAAGCCGAGCTTGCGGGCGCGGTAGAGGATCGCCGGCTCGGAGTGATGCAGGTGGTAGGCGATGACCTCGATCTCGCGACGGCCGAACTCCGAGCGCAGGTACTGATCATCGCGGCGCGTGAACTTGGTCTCGTCGGGGTGCTCGACGATCACCGGCCGCTCGTGCTCGGGCAAGGGGCGGGCGGGGTCATCGTCGGCGCCGGCGGCGCCCAGTCGCGAGGCCAGGTTGTAAAGCTTCGAGACCGATGGCTTGCCGTTGGCGTCGACGATGCCGAGCTCGCCGGCTAGCGCCTCCTTGTCCTCCGTGGTACGGCAGAAGCGGTAGCGCTTGATCACCTGCTCCTTGACGTAGGGGGAGTACCGGGTTCTCTTCTTCGCTGCCACCTCTTCTGTGTCGCGTCGGTCGGAGACCCGGCAGACGTTCATCGCCCCGGGACTCAAGCGACGCTAAAGACGGGCACGCAAGCGGCAGGGCGAGTTGCCGAAGCCTTGGCGGGCGGTCCTGCGGCTACTCCGCGGCGCGCAGGCGGCGCACCAGCTCATCCAGCTGGACGTAGTAGGCGGTGGGGTCGTCGCCGTCGTTGGTGATCGTGAAATCGTGGTCGACCTGGTCCAGCTCGGTCTCGGAGCGGTGCTCGAGCGAGTAGGGGGAGGGGAGGTAGCCGTCGCGCTCCATGATCCGCCGCCGGCGCACCTCCCAGGGGGCCTCGAGCCGAAGCGAGCGGTAGCCGCGCTCGGTGAAGTAGTCGAAGGCCGGGCGCGAGCGCACGTCGTCGATCAACAGGAAGTCGCCGTCACCGTAGGCGCGGATCCGCTCCTCGAGCTCGCGCTCGAAGCAGAGCGGATCGTGCTCCTGGCAGATCTGGGCCACGTCCTGGTAAAGGCGACGGGGCTTGCGCGGCTCCGGCTCGTAGCGCAGGGCGTAGTCCAAGAGCGCGCGCCGCACGTCCGCGCGCTCGCCGGCGTCGGGGAACAGGCGGTCCAACAGCTCGTCCGGCTCGCCGATGTGGTCGACGATGGCGTGGGCGAGGCGCTTCATCAGCTCGGTCCGCGACCAGCGAGAGGCCCCGTGCTCGCGCTCGAGGTAGGCGGCTCCGAAGGACTTTCCCGAGCCCATCTTGCCGGTGACGAGCAGCTTGACCCTCACGCCGCGAAGCTAGTGCGGCCGGCCCTCGCGAAGCCCCTCTCTCGCCAAGCCCGGCAACGCCGCGTCCCGGTCCGGCGAGCGCGGTAGAAACGCGACATGGGCCGCGGTGGCGCAGACAAGCAGCCCGGCGCGGGCACCCCGCGGCGCGAGACGCTGGTCGAAGGCACGCCCTACACCGAGGCCGAGCTTCTGCGCTGGGCCGACCGGGTCCTGGAACGCCTTTTGGCCCGCCGCCCGGCCGAGCTGCTCGCCGTGCGCGTGGCCAACCCGAGGCAGCTGCCCGCGGTCGAGGCCCTGCGCCTATTGGGCCAGCACCGCGGGCTCGACGTGGTCCTGCTCGTCGCCGGCTACACGAGCCCCGCTCGCGTGGCCGAGCTTCGCCGTCGTGGAGCGCTTCTGGCCCACCTGCCCGGCGACCCGCCGGCGCCGACCGAGACCGCCCCTCGACGCCCTGGATGTCGCCCGGGCGGCCGGGGAGCCGCAGGAGGTGGGGGAGGAGCTTCCCTGGCCCGATCCCGAGCGTGCCGGTCGCGAGCACCCCGAGCTCTCCCCGCAGATCGCCTGGCGGCGGCTCGCCCTCAGCGAGCTCGCTGCGCTCGGCTAGCGGCGCGGCGGGCGCGGCGGCGCTCCAGCGGTCGATAGACCGTGTCGCGGTAGTGGAGCAGGGCGCGGACGATCGTGCGTCCCGCGGCCCGCTCGGCCTCCTGCATCCTCTTCAGGAACTCGTAGGCCTCACGGTGCTCGCGGTAGCGATCGATGTAGAGGCGCACCGAGAAGTTCTTGACCTTGAGCTTTCGCCGCGAGCGGGAAAGCTGCTTGCGCGTCATCTCGCCGCGGGCCAGGCGCAGCAGCTTCGGGTCCTTGCCGCCGCCCTTCTCCAGGGGGTCGATCACGCTGTCGCGGAAGTGGAGCAGGGCCCTGACCAGGACCTTGGAGGCCTCGCCGTGAGGCAGGGAGGCGAGGAACTCGTAGACCTCCTCGTGCTCTGCGAACTCATCGATACGCAGGCGCCCCGGAACGGTCTTCACGCGCCCGGGCGTGCGCCGCTCCTTGGCCGGAAGGGGCGTGAACTCCAGCTGGGCCTTCAGCAGAGCATCCTCCATGGCCCGATGGTGCTCCGAGATGCCTGCGAACTGCACGCTTTTCGCACTCAAGATGCACGCAGGCCCGGAATGTCGCTTCCCGGATCTGCGCCTACGCGGCCGCGGCCCTCCGGCTTAGGCCTCCTCGAGACGAAACCAGGTCGCCGTGCCGGCCTCGTCGTCGAGCAGCATCCAGCCGGGGCGGCGATCACGCACGCCCTCACGCTGGCGCAGGCCACACGTCCCCGGGTTGAGCACCCAGCGCTCTCCCTGGCGCAGATCCAGCTGATCGCCGTGCCCCGGCTCGTAGTCGGCGAGCTGCTCGCCGCGCGTGGCGATGGCCAGGGGACGGTGGATGTGTCCGACCAGCGAGATCACGCCGTTTTGCAGGTCGAGCTGCAGGCGCGCGTAGTAGTCGTTGTTACCGTCCAGCTCGACCAGGCCCATGTAAGGGTCATCGCTGCTGGCGTGGCTGAGGTCGATGCCGCGGCGGCGGGCAGCCGGGCGCAGGGAGCGAAGCCAGCCGAGCTCACCTGCCTCCTCAAGCTCGCTTCGAGCGCGCAGCAGCGTCGCACGAAGCCAGTCCGGAATGCCGTCGAGGAACCAGGGGAGCTCACCGGTGATGGCGGCATCGTGGTTGCCGGCCAGGGTCAGGTCGCACCCTTCACGAACCACCCGGACCGCCTCCACCGGCTCCTTCCCGTAGCCGACGAGATCACCCAGGCACCAGATCTCCTCGGCGCCGGCGCGGCGGGCAGCCTCGATCGCCGCCCGGGCGCGAGCGGCATTGCCGTGGACGTCTGAGATCACCCCGATCAGCATTCCCAGAACCTAGGGCCGGTCGACCGGGACGCGGCTTGCTCTCGCGAGAGCCGTCCGCTCCCGAGGAACAACGCTCGCCGCTCATCGTGCGGCGGGAAAGCGGCGGTATCGCCCTCGCCGCAGCCCTAGGTTCGCTTTGGGGATGGCTGCATTGAGCGAAAAGGAGCGCCTGCGGCATTTGGCCCGCTACGAGCGGGACTTCGCCCGAGCCGGGCTGCCCCTGTTCATCGAGAGGACATCTGCGTTCGAGCGGGCCCTGGTGCGGGGGATGTGGGCCTTGGCCTTGGTCTTTTTGCTCGAGGTGCTCACGGTGGTGCGCCTGGAGCGCGCCTGGTGGATCAACGTCATCGCCGTCGGCTGCGCCTTGGCCATCCGCCTGCTCCTGGTCGCCTACCTCAACCAGCGTCGCGGCAGGGCGGCCCTTTCCCTCCCGGACAGCCTCGAGGCGGCCGAGGCCCTGCTGTTCATCTTCGCCCCGGCGGTGCTCGGCGTGCTTTTGGGTGGCGACTGGGCGGTCGCGGCGCTCACGATCCCGGCGAACCTCGTCATCTTGGCCCTGGTCTACGCCTACTACGGCTACGGTCTCGGCGCGGTCTGCCGCTGGGCCTTGACTCACGCCCTGGACGAGCTCTCCGGGTCGCTGACCCTGTTGGCGCGAGCGCTGCCGCTCTTGCTCTTCTTCAGCTTCGTCCTCTTCATCACCCCGCAGCTGTGGGAGATCTTCGCCGGGGCCTCGCCCGTGGCCATCGCCGGCTGCACCGTGCTCTTCGGAGGCGTGGCGATACTCTTCTTGGTCGTGCGCCTTCCGCGCGAGGTGCGCTCCTTCATCGAGGACGCGCCCTATGAGCTGGAGGTGAACCGCCGCCAGCGCCTCAACCTGGGCATCGTCCTCTTCGTGGCCCAGGCCGTGCAGGTCTTCGTCGTCTCGCTCATGATCGGCCTCTTCTTCACCATCCTGGGGATGCTGATCATCACCCCGCAGACCGCCTCCTCGTGGACCACCGCGCCGGTGGAGGTGCTGGCCCAGCTGCGGCTCTTCGGCGCGCGCTTGTATCTGACCGAGGAGCTTCTGCGGGTGGCGGCGGCAATCGCTGCCTTCTCCGGGCTGTACTTCGCCATCTCCGTCCTGACCGACGCCACCTATCGCGAGGAGTTCCTCGAGGAGCTGGCCGAAGAGCTTCGCGGCACCCTCCGCGCCCGTCAGGAGTATCTGCAGCTTCTGCGGCCCGGCAGGGACGGCTGAGGACGAAGGCGGGAGAGCCGCCCCTCAAAAGGAGAGGGCGGCGCGCTCCTCCTCGCTCAACGAGAAGACGAGTCTCTCGCGCCCTCGCTCGACCCGGACCCATCCCCGGTCGGCCAGACTGCGCAGGCGACGCGAGATGGCTGCGGCGTCGACCGCCCCGACGACGGTGACGTAGTTGCCGGGCAGGCGCCCGCGCACCTGCGCCCAGCGCCCCGCGTTCCAGGCGCCAGGAAGACCCTCGGGCCCGCGGGACTCGGCCACGGCGTCCAGCAGCATGCGATCGTCCTCGCTCAAGGCAGCCAGCCCGTGGGCGACGCCGAGGCACTCCCTTGCGCTTTTCTCGCCCGAGCAGAGCGAGCATTCGCCTGTGGCGCTGCCCTCCCGGCGCGGCGTCTGCGCTGCGGCGGCGATGCCGTGGACTCCCCGTCCCTTCGCGGCGATGGTAGGAGCCTGTGCCCGGTGGCTGGGCGATCTCCGAAGAGCGCAAGGCGGGCCTCTCACGCAGGCCCAAGCGCCCACGTACCGCAGGCGCGAAGGTGCTCGCGGCGCCGGGAGAGCGCCGCAACGGCCTCTTCGGGGTCGAAGAGCAGGCGCCCGCCGGGCGCGCGGCGACAGGGGATCAGGCCGCGGTCGGCGAGCACGCAGATCTCGGCCGTAGGCAGGCCAAGCTCTGCGGCAAGCCCCGCAGCGTCCACAAGCTCGCCTTCCTTTCGCAGCTCGTGCGGCATCGCGGTGACGTTAGCCGCGTGGCGGGACCGCGGCGCCCGGCTTGGCTTGCGGCAGCGGCTCCTAGATGTGGCAGTCGACGACGGTGACGATGGCCTGCGGGTCGGCGCGCAGAAGCTCGATCACCCGCTTGTGCCACTCCTCGTCGCTCAGCTTGTCGTTGGAGACGCCGAACCAGCCCATCTCGCCCTGCGAGTGCCAGACGCCGTCGCGCGTTATCACGGCGTAGGTCTCCTCCAGATCGCCGGACTCGATCAGCTCGGCGACCCATGCCGCGTAGGCCTGGTTGCCGCCTGGCTGAGGGGTGTTGCCGAGGGAGAGCATGACCACGGTGCCCTCGCAGGCATGGCAGCTGCGCTTGACGATCGGCTTCGTGGCCACGCCCCCGCCGGGCTCGGCCGCCTCGGCTTTTTCCTTCGTGATCGGCACCAGGACCATCCCGTCCTCGTCGGCGGCGACCTCCCTGGGGAGAGACAGATCGGACTCCTCGTTGGGAACCCGGTGCCAGTAGCGCTCACCGCTTCCCTGGCAGAGATCGCAGCGGGCCCAGTTGCGCGCTCTCTCACCGTCGTAGGCCGCCTTCAGGTGGCCGTCCCAGCGCCCGCCGATCACCCACCAATCCCACTTCGACTCTAAGGCAGATCGCCGGCGATACCGCTTGCCGGAGGGTGTTGTCCCAGGATCCGCTCCGCGCGACCCACGGCGTGGAGACTCACTCGATGATCTCGGGCTCCCCTTCGGTCTCGAGCGTGATCTGGTCGATGGCCTCCGGGGCGGCGCCGCTGATGTCGGTGATGTCCTCGACGTCCTCGCCCAGCGATGAAGCCAGAAGCTCGTTGGTGTCCCTGGGCACGGGGTCCGTCTGCTCGGCAAGCTGGCCCAGGCTCTCGGCGCTGGCGCCGGCCTGGCCGCCGACCCGCTCCTTCTTCTCCCCGGAGCGCTCTTCGCCCTCCTGGGGATCGTTGCTCTGCTCGCCTTCCGGCTCCAGGTCGATCACCGGGCCGTTGGGGTTCAGGCCGCCGGGCTGCGTCGCCATGTGCGCCGGCATGATCCGGAGCGTCTGCTTGTCGAAGGTCAGGTGCTCGACGGTGGAGGGGCCGTAGCGGTTCTTGCCCAACGCCAGCATGTACTTGCCCTCCTCCTGGCTTCGCTGATCCTCGGTCAGGCCTTGCTTTTGCTCCGGGCGCCAGACCTGGAAGATGAAGTCGCAGAAGTCGGTCTGGGCCGAGCCGCCGCGGCCCGCGTCGTAGGAGAAGGGCTCGCCCGGCGGGATCTCCTTCGGCAGCTGCTGCAGAACGAGCATGAAGACGTTCGTCGCCTTGCACACGGCAAAGAGCCGCTTCATGATGTAGCCGGCGGCCGCGTTCTCCGAGCCCTTGACCTCGCGCGGCGCGTCGGCGTCGACCTCGAGGATGCCGAGGTGGTCGATGATCACCACCGAGGCCGGCTTGCCCTTGAAGTAGGTCATGTTGGCCTCCTGGATGATCGCCTGGATGCGCGAGGGGGTCATCGAGATCGCCTCCTGGCCGGCCTCGGGCACGTTGTCGACGATCAGCATGTTCTTGTAGATGTCGCGCACCGGCGCCAGCTGCTCCTCGGCCGAGGGGTCGTCGCGGCGGATCAGCTCCTCGGCCTCGGCCATGTTCAGGTCCAGGGCCTGGCAGACCAAGCGCGAGAAGAGGGACTTGGCGGCCTGCTCGAGCGAGAAGATGATCGAGTGGATGCCCGAGTCGGCCATGTGGGCCAGGATCTGCGAGGCGAGCATCGTCTTGCCGGTGCCGCTGTTGTGGGTGACGATCCAGCCGTCGGTGACGTAGAGCTGGTTCTCGGAGTCGAGCTTGATGCACTGGGCCTGCTTTCTGCCGACCCGGTAGACGCGGCGCAGGCTTGCCAGGGCCGGCTTCAGGTAGGACTCGGCGTAGTTGAGGACCGGGCTTGCCGCCGGCACCACGACGCTCTCCGCGGGCAGCATGCAGCCCGGTTCGCCCTCGGCGGCATTGTCGGCTGCCAGGCGGCTTTCCGCCGGCTTGTAGCCGATGCGCTCCAGGACTTCGCGCAGCGTGAGCACCTCCCAGTCGCCGCCTGCGATCCGCACCTTCCACAGGTGCTCGAGGTCGCACTCGACCTCGGCGGCCATGCCGCCGCTGAACTCGAGACGGTAGATCTCGCGCTCGCCCTGCGGGTGGACGGCGGCGACGCGGGCCGTGCCGCCCTCGGGGTTCACCACCTCATCGCCGACTCGGATCTCGCCCATCGTCCTCCAGCCCGCGACCGTGAGCACCTTGGCGTCGAGCGGCTGCGCCTTGCCCAGGACCATCGACAGCTGGCCCGGGCGCACGCCGCCACCGGGCAGGCAGTCGTCGATCCGCTTGAAACCGATCGGGATGACGTTGTCGTCGGCGAGGAACTCGCGCGCCTCCTCGCGGGCCTGCTGGATGCCCTTGAACAGGTGGCGGTAGGAGGAGACGTTGTCCTCCGAGAGGTTCGAGTAGAACCACTGGCGGACGATCTCCTCGGTCTTGTGCCAGCGCTGGGCCAGGTAAGGGATCAGGTGGTCGAGGGAGACCTTGGTCTTCTCGTGCGAGAGGATCTCCGCCACCAGCTGCATCTGGCGCTGCTCGGAGTGGAACGGCTCGTCGGTCTTCGGGTTGCGCTTCTCGACCAGCTCGCGGATCATCCACTCGGCAGCCGAGCGGCGCTGCTCGCGCAGGATGCGGTCGACCTCCTTTTCGCCATGGTGCTGGAGGACATCGCCCAGGTCCTTGCAGCGCTTGTCCTCATCGACTCCCGGCTCGCGGTAGGTGAGCCGGTCGACGCCCCAGACGACCTGGACCTCCACGTCCTCGCGGACGGCGCGCAGCTTGCGGATGTTGGCGTCGACGTTGGCCGCGCCGGTGGCGTCGAAGTCGGGGACGAGGATGATCGGCTTGCCGGAGTGCGTCGCCAGCTCGACCATCTCCTCGGCCTGCCACTCGCTCATCACCGAGCCGTTGTAGGCGACGATCGCCGGGTGCCCCGACTGCCACCCTGACCACACGTCGGCGTAGCCCTCGACGACGAAAAGCCCGATCACCGACTCGTCCTTGAGGGCGCGGCGAGCCTCGTTTTGGTGGTAGAGGAACTGCGCCTTGTCGAACTCCCGCAAGTACTTGTACTTCGGGTGCTGCTCGACCAGCCAGGCGAGCTTGGCCTTCGACCCCTCGGCGCCGCAGCTCGGGCAGCGCTTCCAGTCGGGGGCCCGCTCGCCCTTCTCCTCGGCCTTCTTGGCCTGGAAGCGCTGCTTGACCATCTCCTTGGCCTGGACCTGGGCGCCGCAGGCCTTGCAGTCGGCGGAGTCGAAGAGCGCCCGGTTGGCGATCGACACCGGGTGGTTGGCCTTGTCGATCAGCGGGATCGAAAGCCGCCCGCCGCGGGCCGCCGAGAGATCGACGCCCAGCTGGAAGTGCTCGATAGTCTCCTCGTTGAAGCCGCGGCGCTTCAGGTAGCTGCGGGCAAAGCCCGCCTCCTTCTTGTCGGAGTCGAGCTCCTGGCGGGTGCGCTCGATGCCCTGCTTGGTCTCGGCGACGGTGCGCCGGAATGCCTCGTAAGCCTCCGAGTTCATGTCGAGCCCCAGGTCGTAGAGCTCGTTCAGGTGCTGGACGGCCTCGTGCGGCAGCTCGTAGTTCTCGGCCCGCATCACGGCGTCGATGACCGTTCCGCCGGTGCCGCAGGAGCCGTAGCAATACCAGCGCTTCCACGGACCGTCCCGGGACTCCTCGACCTTGAAGGAGGGCGTGTCCTCCTCGTGGAAGGGGCAGAGGGCGGCCATGCGCCCAGGCCCGTCGGGGACCAGCTCGACGCCGAGGTGCTTGGTCAGGTAGTCCTCGAGATCGACCTGCTCCTTGACCGTGGTGAAGAACGAGGTGTCACGCCCCATCGCCGCGAACCTACGCTCGCGACCAAAGCCCAAGCCCAAAGTTGGCGAAAGCAGGCCGCAGGCAAAGCGCCGGCTCTTTTCCCGCCGAGCGCGCGGGCACACAAAAAGCCCTGCGCGCTCGGCGCTCGGGCAAGCTGGCGGCGATGGCTGAAAGCAACAAGGCAAAGAGCAACCTCAAAGGCAGCAAGGACAAGGGCCGCAAGAGCAAGGCCGACGATCAGGCCGCAGCGGCGGCCTCCGAGGACAAGGGCACCGGCGAGATGGACTTCCGCTCCAGCGAGCGCGAAGTGCGCTTCGTCGCCATCACCGGCGTTCTCGTCGCCGCCCTGCTCTTCGGCGTGATCGCCTACGCCGTCGGAAAGCGGGAGCGGGCGCACAGGGCCGACTCCCAGCAGCGCATCGAGCGCGCCTGGCATGGCCCCGAACGCGACGGCTCCGACGCGAGGGCCCCCGAGGAGTCCGAGCGCTCCCGTTGGCTTTGGAAGCGACCGAGCGATCAGGCCGAGCGCCTGGGGGTGAGCGAGGCCGAGCTCGAGGAGGCCCTGCGCGAGCACCGCGAGGCCGCAGGGCAGGCCCGCGAGGAGTACCTGGCCAAGCTCGAGCGCCTGCGAGCGCAGCTGGCCGAGCGTCTCGGGATCGATGAGAGCGAGCTCGGCCTGCTCGGGTTGGGCTTCGGGCGGTCGCAGCGCCCCTACCACCCGGGCGGCTGGGACGCCCGCGGCTGCGCCGAGGAGAAGCCGGGAGCATCCATGGAAGGCGGTGAGCCCAACCGCGGCTCGGCTCGTGCGCCGGAGCGCGGCCTTTGGGGCCAGCGTGCGCTGCCCGCTCGGCCCGGCGGCGAGGAGGCCGGATCCTACCGCGGTCGGCCAGCTCCTTCTTCCTGAGCGGATTCGAAGACCGGGCGTCCCGGCGGCCGTGCGCAGCTGCCGGGGCGCCTCGTCCATTGCCTGCGGGTTTTGCGATCCTTGGATTTCCCGTAGAGGAGTCCAAGGATCGGCGACCAGTTGGCCGCCGCCCGCAAGCTCAGCGGAAGCGGATCTGCTCGGAGCGGGCCTCGTTGCCGGCACGGTCGATCCCGATCACCCAGGCCGTGTGCTTGCTCTTCCCCAAGCGCAACTGGACCCTTCGCTTGCCGGCACCAAGCTGCTTGCGCGCCTGCCCGTCGACCACCAGGACGAAGCGCTGACCCCGCTCACCCGGCTTCCAGGTGAAGCGGACGATGCGATGCTTGCGCCGCTGATTGCGCGAGCCGCGTGCCCGCCCGAGGCGCTTGGCCCGAAGATTCTTCGGCGGAGAGGTTTCACGATCCTGCGGAAGGAGCTGCAGCGAGCGAAAGAGGGAGAGGCGTCCGCCGCTGACCGAGGTGTAGTCGAGGTTCGGCCCGATCTCCACGCCGCGCATCAGCAGCCCGCGCAGGCCCGCCGGCCCCAGCTGCGGCGCCGAGCGCAGAAGCTCGGAGGCCGCGCCTGCGACGAGCGGCGCGGCGAAGGAGGTGCCCGATCCGATGCCCACCTTGTTGCCGGGTTCCGTCGAGACCACTCCCCGGCCCGGGGCCAGGAGATCCACGGCCTTCTTCCCGTAGTTGGAGAAGCTGGCGCGGAAGTCGCGGTCGGTGCTGGCGCCCACGGTGACGACGTTGTCGTGTGGCAGAGCCGCCGGGTAGGCGCCCCCGTTGTCGATGTCCTTGCCGTCGTTGCCGGCGGCGGCGACGATCAGGGTGCCGCGGGCGCGGGCGCGAGCCACCTCCCGCGCCAGCACCTGCGAGGGCTTCTGCGTGGCCAGGGAGATGTTGACCACCGGCAGGCCGAGGCGGGCGGCGTAGCGGATCCCGGCGAGCAGGTGCTCCAGCTTTCCGGAGTCCACTCCTATGACGCGAATCGGAACGACACAGGCTTCGCGGGCAACGCCGATAGCCCCCATGCCGCCCTCCGCATCGTCGTTGGCGGCGATCAACCCGGCGACGAAGGTCCCGTGCCCGCTGTCGTCCCAGGGGGTGCTGTCACGCTCGAGGAAGTCCCAGCCGTAGGCGTCGTCCGTGAAGCCGTTGCCGTCATCGTCGCGTCCGTTGCCCGGCACCTCGAGCTGGCAGATCCTCCCGGCGAGCTCCGGGTGGTTGGGGGAGACCCCGGTGTCGATCACCCCGACGCGGTTGTCGTAGCGCGGGTCCCGCACGTCGAGGGCCATTGCGTCGAGCCAATCGATGTCGGCGCCGGGCTTGCCGCCGTCCTGACCGAAGTTGTAGAGGTGCCAGAGATCTGGATTCCCCTCGAGCTCCGGGTGATTGCCAAGCTCGGGATGGTCGGCCAGGAGGAGCTTTTGGCTTTGCTCTCCACGCTCCTCGAGCAGCCGGGCGAAGTCGGCGGCGCTGAACGCCTCATCCTGCGACGCCCAAGCCGGGGCCGAGGCGAAAAGAGGGAGGGCGATGAGGCCGCCAAGCACGGTGCAAGCGAATGCCCGCAGCGCGCGCCCCTCGTCCTTGGTGCCGGTGAAAACGCCCATGGAGAATGCCGAAAAGGTTACAGGCATCGACCGGCGCGCGGGCCGTTTGCCAGGCGAGCTGGCGAAGCGGGTCTTTGCTCGTCGGCTGATCATCGCCCGCCTCTCAGCGAAAGCGCACGATGCCGGAGCGGGCCTCGTTGCCCGCGCCGTCGCCCCGATCACCCAGGCTGTGCGCTGCGCTCGCCGCAGGCGCAGCATCCGCCTGCGCCTGCGGGCGGCGAGCCGTGAGCGCACCATGCCGTCGACCACGACCAAGAAGCGCTGACCCTGCTCGCCCGCTCGCCAGGAGAGGCGCTAGGCGGCCATGCCGCGGCGCGGCTTGCCGCCGCTTCGCCGGACGCGCAGGCGGCGTGGGGGTGAGGTGCGTCGGTCCGCAGGGAGCCGGCGCAGCGAGCCGGCCATGGAAAGCCGCCCGCCGCTGGCCGAGCGCCTGCGCAGCTCGCGCCGCGGACGGTCGACGCCGCGGACGAGCAGCCGGCGCAGGCCCGCCGGCCCCAGCTGCGGTGCCGAGCGCAGAAGCTCCGAGGCCGTCGCCGAGACCAGGGGCGTGGCGAAAGAGGTGCCGTAGCGGACCTTGGTCAGCCCGTCAATCCAGGTCGAGCGCACGTCGGTACCCGGAGCCATGAGCTCGACGCTGCGCCGGCCCCAGTTGGAGTAGGTGGCGGTGCGGTCACGGCGGTCGGTAGCCCCGACCGCGATCACGTGCTCGCCCGGGTAGGACGCGGGCCAGGCCGGGCTGCGGTCGATCGTGAGGCTCTCGTTGCCGGCGGCGGCGACGATCAGGGTGCCGCGGGCGCGGGCGCGGGCCACCTCGCGGCGCAGGCTCGGGGTGTCCACCCAGGTGACCGCGGAGATGTTCAGGACCGGAAGGCCCAGGCGGATGGCGTATCGGATCCCGGCCAGCATCATCGCCAAGCTGCCGCCCCCCCCCCAGCCGAAGATCTTGATCGGGACGACGCATGCCTCGCCGGCGGCGACGAAGGTCCCGTGCCCGGAGATGTCACCGGGGTAGGCGTCCTGGTCGGCGAAGTCCCAGCCGAAGGCATCGTCCGTGAAGCCGTTGCCGTCGTCGTCGATGCCGTTGCCCGGCTCCTCCAGCTGGCAGATCCGCCCCTCCAGCTCGGGGTGGTCCAGCATGACTCCGGTGCCCAGCAGGGCAATGCCGTCCTCGTAGCGCGGGTCGGGCCGGCCCATTCGCATCGCCTCCGGCCAGTCGATGTCGGCGTCGGGGCGCCCGCCTCCCTGGCCGAAGTTGTGCAGATGCCAAAGGTCGGGATGCGAGGCGAGCTCGGGGAAGGCGGAGAGATCCGTACGCGTTGCGAGGGAGATCCTCGGGTTGGGCTCGCCCCTTCGCTCCAGCTTGCGGGCGAAGTCGGCGGCGTCGAAGGCAGCCTCCCTCTCCTCGGACTCGGACGCCGCCACCGGGGCGGAGGCGAGCAGAGCCGCGGCCAAAGCCAAGGCGGCGAAGACCCATCTCCGCGACGTCACGGCCTCCGGCTTTCGCGCCGGCAGACTTTGAAGTGGATGCATTGCACGTTGATCCTGGCGGCGAAACCGGACCACCCGACCCCCGAAAGGACGCTCGCGAGAGGCCTCTGTTTACCGCGGGCGACCAGGAAAGACAAGCAGCGGCTGGCTAGATCCCCGGTCGGAAGGCGGTGCAGTGGGCATCCTCGCCTCGCCGGTGGTGAACAACCTCTACACCAACCCCGGGATCCGCAAGGTGTACGTCGCCGGGCCGATGCGCGGCCTGCCGGACAACAACGTCCGCGCCTTTCGTGAAGCCGCCGAGACGCTGCGCTCCCGCGGCCTCGAGGTGGTCTCCCCGGTCGAGCTCGATGATGAGGAGGGCTTCGACCACACGAGCGATGAGCTCACCGAGGAGCACTACAACCGCTTCCTCGCCCGCGACATCGTCCGCATCCTGAGCGAGCTCTTCGCCGCCGAGGGGCAGCCTCTCGACGCCTTGGTCATGTTGCCGCGCTGGGAGCGCTCCAAAGGGGCGGCGCTCGAGGTCCACATCGCCCGCGAGTTCGGGCTGCCCACTTACGCCTATCCCGACGGGGAGCGGATCAAGCGCCCGACCGAGTACGAGCCGCCCTCGGACGAGAACATCCTTGAGGAGGCGAATCGCCTGATCGGCGACACCGGCGATGAGGCCTACGGTCATCCGCTGGACGACTTCCGGCGCACGGCGAAGATCGCCACCGCGGTCCTGGACGGCTACCTGAAGCCCGGCCACGAGGTCCAGCCGTACCACATCCCGCTGCTGATGATCGGAGTCAAGATCTCGCGCCAGGTCAACAACCCGACGCGCCGCGGCTGGCGCTCGATCGCGGGCTACGCCCGCACCGGCGAGATGGTGGATGAGGAGATCGCCCGCCGGCGCGAGGCCGGGGAGCTGCCCGGCCCGCCGCAGGCCCTGCGCCTGCCGCTGGGCGGCGAGGAGGCGGGCCGAGGCGAAGGCGAGGAAGAAGGACCCCGCGCAACCCGGGGCGAGGGACCTGCGGACAAGGCCGCCGACTAGGCGGCGATCGCCAGGGCGAGCTTCTCGATCCGCTCGCGTTCGCGCAGCTCCTCGAGCCAGTGCTGCGGAATGTCCTCAACGCCGCGGCGAGCGACCAGGAGGGCGCCGGCACAGGCAGCGTCGGTGTCTGTGTCACCTCCGAGCGAGATCGCGAAGGCGACGCCCCGGGCGAAGTCATCGATCACGCAGGTTGCCCAAAGCGCCACGGCCAGGGTGGCCCAGGCCGTGCCCCGTTGCGTGAGCGCCAGCTGGCGCAGGCCCTCCTCGTCGCGCTGGGAGACGAAGCGCAAGGACTCGGTGAAGCGTCGGTCGTTTCGAACCTGATAGGCGGCGGCGCCGAAGGGGTCGTGCGGCGTGCGCATCGCGGCGACGAGCGCGGCAGAGGCCGAGGAGGCGGCCAGGTCGTAGTGGGTCAGGGTGGCGTCGGAGCGGGCGGCCGAGAGGGCCAGGTCATGATCGGCGGCGGCGATGGCGATCGGCGCGCAGCGCATCAGCGTGCCGTTGCCGGCTGTCTTCTGCGTGCTGCGATGCCAGCGGTAGGCCCGCTTGCGCGCCGCGGTGGCGCTGGTCGCCCCCTGCAGGGCCTCGCGACAGGTGATCCCTACGTCCTTGGGGCCGGAGGCGACCCAGGTGGCGTAGCGGCGCACCAGATCGTCCTCGTCGAAGAGCCGGCGCTCCTCACGCGTGGCCAGGATCGACTCGGCCAGGCAGAGGGCCATCGCCGTGCCATCGGTCCACTCCCCAGGCTCCCGGCCCCCGCCGCCGCTCATCGCAAGCCGGTCGGGCTCGGAGGGCGGGGCCTGGCCTGAGAACTCGTAGGGGGCGCCCAGGGCATCGCCCACAGCGAGGCCGAGCAGCACTTGAGCTGGAGCTGGTCCTGTCATCTGCGGCCCAGCGTAGTCAGCCATCTGGACCACCTTGCCACGCGTCAAGCCCGGCGGCGCCTAGAGCCGAAGCTACGTTCAGCCGCCCACCCACCTGATCGGCCCGCGGCCCCGAAAGCGGGTCTGCGCTCGCCACCAGGATCTCCTCGAGCTGCGCCGGGGTGAGATCGGGGCGGCAGGAGAGAAGCAGGGCGGCCGCGCCGGCCACGAGCGGAGCCGCGGACGAGGTGCCGGTGTTGACCACCACGTCGTGGTCGAAGCGCCCCGGGGCATAGACGCCGGCCCCCGGCGCCGCAAGCTCCGCGCCGGTGTTGGAGCCGCTCCAAAGGCTGTCCGTGGCATCGGTCGCCGCCACGGAGACGACGCCCTCGAGCTTCGGCGCGAGCGCGGCCGGGTAGAAGGCGAAGTTTCCGTCGCGGCTGTTGTCATAGCCGTAGTTCCCGGCCGCCAAGGAGACAAAGGCGCCATGCCGGGTGGCGTAGCCCAGAGCGAAGCCCAGGTCGAGCAGCGCGCGCTCGCTGGCGCGGAAGGCCGGGCTTCCGGCGGAGACGTTGATCACCCGGGCGCCGCTATCGACGGCCAAGCGAAGCGCCGACGCCAGTGGCATGGCGCGACCATCGTCATCGATCATGCGGATCGGCATGATCTGGGCCCGCGGGGCAGCCTCGGCTGCAAGCGCGGCGACCATGGTGCCGTGGCGCAGATCCTCGCCGGGATCGGCGATAAACGGGTCGCTGTCCGAGTCGATCAGATCCCATCCCGAGACCCAGCGGCCGCGCAGTTCACTCCGCGACTCCAGAAAGCCTCCGTCCAGGACGGCCACCTTGACCGGGTGAAAGCAGTCGCGGGCAAGCATCCGGGCCTCGGGCAGATCGATGTCGGCGTCGGTCCGCCCACCCTGAGCGCCCGTGTTGTCCCGGTGCCAGTAGGGGGCTCCTGTGGGTGTCCCGGAGCCTTGGCTCTGAGCCTCCATCTCCTTGAGCGCCCGCTCCAGGGTCCCCTTGTCAGGCCCGGGCCAAAACACGACCAAGGCAAAGAGAAGGATCCAGACCAGCGCACGCACGGAGCGTCTTTAGGCGCGACGTGCTCCGAGGCCGCGGCTTTTCGCTCCCGGTGAATCGAGCCTGCAAACGCGAAGCGCCCGAAACGGGGGGCTTCGGACGCCGGACAGGAAGCCCGACGCCAGTCTCAAGCCGAGCTTTAGCGCTGAGCGAAGAGGAGCTCCTTCGCCTCCGAGTGCCGCTCGTCGCGAAGGCCCGGGACCGGGAGCAGCTCCAGCGCCGCAATCTCGCCCTCCTGCAGACGCCCGAGCACGCGCCGGCCCTGCTCGTTGTCGAGGCGCCGTTCGAGATCCGAAGGGGAGAGGTTCGTGGTGTAGATCAGCGGGCGGTTGTGCAGGATCCGCTCGTCGAGCAGGTTGTAGAGCTGCTCGGAGACCCAGGAGACGCGCGTCGTATCCACCCCTTGGCGCTCGTACTGGGCGCCCAGATCGTCGAGGACGAGCAGGTCGGCCTTGGCCGCCTCACGCAGCGGCGAGGGCCGCGAGCGATCGTGGAAGCGCTCGCGCTCCTCCTGCAGGGCCTTCGGCAGGTTGAGCAGCATCGGCTGGATCGAGAAGCGCCGCGTGCAGGCCTGTAGTACGGCCACCGCCAGGTGCGTCTTGCCCGAGCGTGGCGGCCCCCAGAAACCCATGATCCAGCCCTCCTCGGCCGCCCGCAGGTAGTTGTCGACGAAGTTGCGGGCGGCGAGCAGGGCGCGTTCGTTCTGGGCGATGCCGCCGGTCTCGAAGCTCGCCAGGGTCATCGCCAGCGCCCGCGGCGGGAGGACCCGCTTGAGGGTCTTCTCGGCCGAGCGAAGCCTCTGGCCGGCGATGGCGCAGGGGCAGACTTCCCAGTCGGTGATCCCCTCGCCGGTGCGCACCCGGCCGAGGCCGCCGCAGATCTTGCAGTTGGGCATGGCGTAGGCCTTGGTGTCCACGGGCCGAGAGTGCCTCAAGGCCCAGGAGCATCGCGCCCCTTTCGCGCTTGGCGAAAGGCAGGAGGCCTTCCCTGGCGCTTTCAGGCCGGGACGACCCAGCTTCGGGCGAGGATGTCGTGCAGGGCGCGGCGCTCGCGATCCCAAAGCGGCCACAGCTGGTCGGCCAGCGCCGGAAGGCCGAGCAGCAGGGCGCCGCCGACGCCGAAGAGGAGGCACTTGAAGGCCACCTCGCGCACCAGTGCATAGCCGGCATCGACCGGCTTTCCGTCCTGGCGCGCCACCCGGATGTCCAGGATCTGCTTGCCGAAGGTCTGGCCGTTCCTCTCGCCGGGGCGGATCATCGTCAGGACCGAGTAGAGGCCGGCGACGGTGAGCAGGGCGACCCAGCTTGCGATCACCAGCGCCACGAAGTTCCCGTAGGCGATGACGCCGACGATGGCCATCACCGGGACGTAGATCGCGGTGATCAGCAGCCAGTCGATCGTGATCGCCGCCACGCGGCGAAGCCAGCCGGCGTACTCCCTCTCGCTTCGCTGCTCCTCGGACACGCACGAAGCCTCAAGGGGCGCAGGCCGAGCGCGGGCGCTTCTCGCTCGCGGGAGGGGAGGAGCCCTTCCTGCGAGAAGCGCCTCCGCGCCCCGCTGTCATGTCCGGCCCCTCCTCGCGCTAGCTTCCTTTCGTGCCTGGGGGCATGACGAAGACGTGGCTTCGCGCGATCAGGTCATGCAGAGCGCGCCTTTCGCCCTCGAGGAGGGGCCACAGGTAGTTGACCGCCTCAAGCCCGAGCCATGAAGACGCCCTTGGCCACGCCCTCTCGCAGGAGCGCGTAGAGGAAGCCGATCGGCTTGCCGTCGTCGCGGATCACCCGGATACCGACCAGCTGCTTGCCCCAGCTCTGGCCGTTGCGCCGACCGGGCCGGCGCATCAGAAGCGGCGCGTAGACGCCGCTCCAGAAGACGCAGACGATCACGCCCGGGACGACGGTGCGGGTCTCATTGGGCTCGGGCGCGCCGGCATACCAGGCGATCGCAGGCGGGACCAGAAGGGCGATCACGAAGACAGCATCCAAGGCGAAGGCCAGCGCCCGCCGCAGCCAGCCGGGGTAGCTCGTCTCGCTCAGGGCCTGAAGCTAGGGCTTCTCCCAAACGAGACCGGCGGCGGGCAGCGGAACGGAAAGGACGCTCTTGCGCCGAGGATCGGGCCTGCCTAGCCCTCGGCGCCGGGATCCCACTCCGGGTAGAAGTCCAGGGCGTGCGGGTCGCGCCGGGGCTTCAGGTCGCTCGACCCCTGCTTGAAGGCGAGCCGCAGAGCGTGCTCGGTGGCCTCGCGATCGCCGTCGAAGAGGTGGGTCAGATGCTTGGCGTGGGCCAGGATGTCGGAGAGCAGGGCGCGAGCCTCGCCGTGCTCGCCGCGACCGTTGAGCTCGGCGGCCTTGGCCAGAAGCGCCCTGGTCTCACGCTCGTGCTGAGCGGCGACGTCGGTGTCGCCTGCGCCCGCGCCGGCGCCGGTGAAGCGGGAGCGGTTTCCGCGCAGCACGGCGATCAGGTAGCGATGCCAGCGCTGGTTGTCGCGCCGGCGCAGGGCGGGGCCGCGGAGCGTCTGCTCGAGCGCGTAGCGCATCAGCGGGGCGTCGCCGTACTCCTCCTGCAGCTCCCAGACCGTCTTGTAGAAGTTGTTCAGCTTGCGGCTGGTGCTCATCTTCTTGCTCTTCAGGTGCGACTCGGCGATCTCGATCGCCTTGTCGACCAGCTCCGGGTACCACAGAAGCGAACGCAGGCGCTCGATCTCGGCTTGGATGTCGGCCTCGGACTGCTCGCGCTTCTTCTTCTCGGCTGCGTCCTCGAAGGCGAAGCGCTTGGCGTGCTTGTCCCAGCGAAAGCGCCGGCCCCTCTTGTCATAGCGGTTCAAAAGCTCGACGACGAACTTCGGGGTCAGCTCCGCCAGGGCATAGGAGCCGGTGAGCGAGGTCTTACAGCGCGGGCAGGTAGGGCCGCGCCGGTTCTGCTCGCGGATCGCCCGCCTTTGCTCCTCGCTGAGTTCCCCCTCCCAAAGGCAGCGCAGGCAGCTGTAGCGGACATCGACCAACCCCTTCTCCTCGAGATCCTTGAGCGCCTTGCGCACAGCGCCGCGCGAAAGCCCGGTGCCCAGATCGAGCGGATACTCACCGGAGGCGATCCCGTCTACGAACTGCTCCAGGGAGATCGTGTCGCGCTGCTTGCGCCCGCCCGCGGGGTCGACGAACCCGTGGGTGCGGCGGACGATGTAGAGCAGGCAGTCGCGCTCCGATTGCGAGAGCAGCGGGGCGATGAAGTCGAAGATGATGTTCGGGACCCGCGTGTGCGCCTTGTCGCTCAACACGGGGCGAAGGTAGAAACAGGGGAAACTCCCAAGGCCGTTTCTTGCTGCGGGGCCGCGCCCCGAAGCAGCCGACGCTGCGAAGGCGAGCTCGACCCCCAGCTGCCAGCGCGCTCCCAAGTCGCTGAGCGGCCCGCCTGAGGCTTCTCCTTCCAACCCCGCATCTCCTTCGAGCCAGCGCGACAGCGAAGGGAAAACCGCCAGCCGGTCCGGGTTGCGTGCCTACCTTCGCATCGAAAAGCAAGCCCGTTTTGGGCACGCAGACTGCGCAGAACGGCTTAGAGGAACGCAAAGGAGATACGCAGATGATCGAAGAGCTGGAGTTCAAGAGCGACAAGGAGCTGGGGAAGGTCCCGGAGAACACGGAGGCGGTGATCCAGGTCCGCGCCGAGAAGAACCGCGCGCTGGGCGACTTCCGCACCGGTGAGGGGGCCTACGGGCCCTGGATCAGCATCCCCTTCGAGATCGTCGAGGGCCAGTACAAGGGGACCTACGCCTCGCTGATGATGACCGTCGATCCCAACGACCGGCGCTTCCGCAAGGTGTTCGAGCTGGCCACCGGCATCGACGTGTCCGAGGGGCACAAGGCGACGATGAGCGACTTCGTCGATGGGATCGTCAACGGGCGCTTCAAGGGCGTGCTGAGCCCTGACAAGAACGACCCGCGCTACACGCGCGTCGTGCGCCTGATCGAGCGGGTGGCCGACGATCGCGTCGACTCGCCCTCCGGCTCCGGCAACGGCGCAACCGACGGCGGCGAGGTGCTCAGCGCCGAGGACGACGTCCACGAGGACGACGTCCCCTTCTGATCTGGCGTCTTCCCTCGTTCGGGGGAAGGCTTACCTCGAAAGGGGGTCGCCCCGCAGCACGCGGGCGGCCCCTTCGCGCGTCTGCCCTACCTTCGCGCCCATGTCTGCCAACGTCAGCGAATTGACTTCGTCTTCCCGGGCGCTGGGCGAGGCCCTGCGCCGCCTGGTCGAGGCCGATCTCGCCACCCGGGGCCGCCCGTCCCGAGAATCCCGGGCGCGCAACGGGCAGCTGGCCGGGGCGCCCGCGCCCGAGCTTTTGATCCTGCCGGCCGACCGCTTGGTGGCCGAGATCTACCGCTGCCGGGACGCCGAGCTTTTGCACCGGGTCTTCGACTGGGAGCGAAAGCACGAGCGCAGGCGCAGCGTCCTTCGTGCCTGCCAGCGTCACCTGCGCACGCTCGGGGTGCACGTGGGCGGCCCCGAGCGCGAGCCCTTCCCCGGATACGACCGTCTGGGGGAGGGGGCGCTCGAGGCAAAGGCCCGGCAGCTTGAACCGCGCGCGGCGGCACGGGCCTACGCGTACGAGTGGTATCGGCGGCGCCGGCAGGCCGTGCTCAGCGCGTTGCGCCGGCGGGCCGGGGTCGAGGCCTGCCGCCGGGCGGTGGAGGAGACGCTGGGTGGAGAGCCGAAGCTGCCTTTCCCTGGTTTCGAGAAGCTTCGCGCCTCACCGGAGGGGAGGAGGGAGGTTCGGCATCTGCTCTCCCAGGCTAGCGTCGTCCAGCTGCGCGCGGCGCTCGAGTTCGAGCGGCGGACCAAGCAGCGCAAGGTGATCGAGCGGGCGCTTCGGGCCGAGATGGCTAGACGGACCGCAGGGTGAGGGAGACCTTGACCTGACCGCCCTCTCCCTCGGTGAAGAGCGACTCGACCAGGGCCACCGGCCCCGACGCGCGCAGCTGCCCGCCCTTGCGAAAGCCGAAGCCGCGGTCGAACTCGGCCAAGAGCGCGAGGATCCGATCGGCCCGGCAGCGCAGGTTGGCCTCGAGCTTGCCGTCGTCCTGAGGCTTGGCTGAGACGACCTGGGCGCCGACGTGCGAGGCGGCTCGGCGCAGGATCTTGCGCAGCTGCTCGGGGCCCGCCTTGGCGCGTTTGACCGACTTGCTCGTCTGCCCGTCGGCCTGGACGGTGTGCTCGGGCACCGGCAGGCTGGTCTGGGCCTCCAGCATCTCCGCCTCGGGTCCACCGCGCAGGAACATCCAGTAGGCCAGGGCGAACCCGGCCAGGGCCAAGATGACGGCGGTGATGATCTTGCGGCGCTTCTCCTCGGCGTTCACTGCTTCACCTCCGCCTCGTGCGGGACGTCCAGGACGATGGCGAAGGCCTTGCCCTCGCCCTTCTGCATCGAGACCGACTCTGCCTCGGGCACGCCCTTGCGCACGGCCCGCTCGACACGCTCGGGCGCGGCCGCCTGGTTCGAGGTTGCATTGACGATCACCCGAGAGCCGTCAACGGTGACCCCGACGATCCGGGCCTTGTTGCTCGCGAAGGCCTTAGGCAGCTTGGCCAGCGCACCGACGTTGGGCGTGGCCAGAAGCGCCTCGGCCATCTCCTCGGCGTCCGGGTCGTTCGGATAGTTGATCTTCAGCGACGGCATGTTGCTCTGGGAGGCGATCGGATCGACCAGCGCCGACTCGTCAGGGCCGCGGCGCTGGTCGATGAAGTAGGCGCCGACGATGGCGAGGGCGCCGACCAGGGCGCCGACCAGGCGCGGATCGGTGCCGGCCTGGCGCCGGCGCCGGCGCTCCTGCGCCAGGCGCTTGGCCTGGCGCTCGGCAGCCGACATCGAGATCTTCGACTTGCGCCTGAGCGGGTTCGACAGCGTGAACGATGTCGGGGCCAGATCCGGCAGAAGGCTCATCGTGTGCCCCCGGGCAAGGCCCAAGCATGTCGCGGTCAGATCGAGGTGCTCGCTGGCCGTCTCCAGGCCGCGGTAGGGGCGAAGCTCGTGTCGCATCGGAAGGCCGGCGAAGAGCTCGATCTGCTCGACCAGCCCCCGCAGCTTGGCGCCGCCGCCCAGGACCAGGTAGCCGGTCACCGGGCGCCCCGTGCGCTCGCCCTCGAACACGGCCTCCTCGTAGTCGCGGCGGGTGCGGGAGATCTCCTGGGCCAGGCGATCCGCCACCGGGCGCATCGCCTCCCTGGCGCTTCGCGCCAGCTCGGGGTCGACTCCCTCGGGCACCGGGCCGGCCAAGCCGACCTGCTCCTTGAGCTGCCGCGCCTCACCGTAGGACAGGCCGATCTTGTTGTGGATCGCCTTGGTGAAGTCGTTGCCGCCGAGCGGGATCACCCGCAGGTAGAAGAGGTCGGGACCGGAGGCCGCGGAGACGGATGTCGTCTCGGCCCCGATGTCGATCACCAGCTGGGCGTGCCGGGGCGAGCGGGGGACGATGATCGCCCGGCTTGCGGCCAGCGCGCCGATCTCGCACGAGACCGGAAGCAGCCCGGCCTTGCTCACCGCCTGCGCGTAGGCCTTGACCATCTCCTCGTCGGCGGCCGCCACCTGCAGGTCGGTGTGCGGGCCGGAGCGGGATAGCTCGGCGTAGTCGACGACCGACTTGTCCGGATCCATCGGGGCGATCAGCCGCGGCACCATCATCGCCAGCGCCTGGGTGATGTCCTCGGGGTTCTCCGCGGCGAGGGAGACGGTGCGCATCGCCACCAGGCGGTTGGCCGGGATCGAGAAGTTGACCTTCTTGGTGCGCAGCTTTGCTTCACGCCAAAGCCGCTTGATCGCCTGGGTCAGCTCCTCAGGCTCCTCGAGCATGCCGTCGACGATCACGCCTTCGGGCAGGCTCACCTCGTAGACGTCGATCGGCTTGCCCTCGCGCAGGTGCACCGCGCGAAGCCGCGAAGCACTGATCTCAAGACCGGCAATGCTGCGCTGCAGCCTCCGCGCCCGCGCCGCCCGCTTGGCGTCGACGCGCTGCTTGATCTTCCTGAAGACGGTCGGCTTCTCCTCGCGGCGGCGCTTCCGCTCCTCACGCTTGCGCTCACGCTCGGCCTTTCGCTCCTCGCGCTTGCGCTTTCGCTCCTCGAGCCAGCGCCGGCGCTTGGCCCAGGCCTCGGACTCCTCGTTGATCAGGCCCCGGAAGAAGCCCGTGATCCGCTCGCGAATGCGCCGGATGAGACGCCGGCGCTCCTCGCGCCGCTCGCGCTCGCGCTCGGCGCGCCGGCGGCGCTCGAGTCGCCGGCGCTCGAGCTCGGCGCGCCGCTCTTCCTCGGAGAGATCGGCATCGATGACGAGGCGCCGACCGCGTGCCTGCTCTTCCTCGCCCTGGCCGCTCTCCTCATCCGAGGCGTCGCCAGCCGCGGGCTCGACAGCGCCCTCGCTCGGAACCTCGGGCGCCGGCTGCGGTGTGGGCTCCGCCGGCGGCTGCGGCTCGGACGCCTCGGGCGCTTCGGCCTGCGCTTGGTCCGCCTCCTGCGAAGGCTCCTCCTCTTCGGCCTTGCGGGAGCCGCGGGACAGCAGGGTCGAGAGGCGAGATGGAGCCGCGGAGCGCTCGGCTACGTCCTCGGGAGCCTCGAGAGCGCCCTCCTGGGGCTTTTGCCCTTCGGCCTGCTGCGCATCGGCTTCGGCGCGCTCCTCCTGCGCCTGGGCCGCCTCTCGGCGCCTGAAGAGCGCTGCCATGCGAGCCCAAAGCGAGGGCTTTGCCCCATCCGGCTGGGCTGCGGTCTCATCGACCGCCGTCTCGCCGGCCGCGGCCTCGCTCGCCGGCGGCTCGGCCTCGGGCAGGGACGGCAGCTTCGGCACTTGCGGCTCACCGGCAGGCCGCTCGCCCACTGCCTCGAAAACGCCCTCGGCGTCCTCGGGCTGTGCGTCTCGAGGCCCGGCGGGCGAGGCCTCCTCCGCGGGCGCCGCAGCCTCGCCGGCGCGGCGTGAGCGCTTGCGGCTCAGGCGGCGGGCGCGGCGCTGCGCGGCGGGCGCGGTTGGCCTGAGCTCATCCTCGCGCGGCTGGCTCTGATCCCGGTGGTCGTGGTCTTCAGCCTTCTCCTCGGCGGCGCCGCCGCGGCCGAGGGCCCCGGCCAGGCCGCTTCGGCGCTCGCTCGTCTCCTGCGGCCTTGCCCGCCGGCGCTTGCGCTTCACCTTGACGACGCGCACCCGCCGCTTGCGGCGCTCGCCGGCCGGCGCAGCCGGCGGCTCCTGGGCTTCGCTGAAATGAGCCGGCTCGGCGTCGGCGATGCTCGGACGCCGCCCGGCCTCTTCCTCCTTTTGCGGGATATCCAGCGGAACCTGGATCAGCTCGGCGTCCGCAGCCTGCTCGGGCTGCGCTTCGGCGCCGCGCCACTGGGCCGGAGGCGGGGCCTCGCCGGCGGTGATCGGCGTCTCGGTGCCGGCGGCGAGGTCCAGCGTGGGCTCCTCGTCGCCGACCTCGAGATCCAGATCCGTCGCGTCCTCGCTGCCGCCGCGCACCTTTTCGAGGGTGCGCAGAAGCTCCTCGTCGCGCGCCGGAAGCTCGCTGCGCTCGTCGCGGTCTCCCATCCCCTTGTCTCTAGTTCAAGCACTCGTCTGGGATCAGGCTCTTCGCCGGGCGGAAATACCGGCAGGGCGCGTGCTGCGATGTCACATTCGCGGAGATGGGCAGAGGCGGGACAACGCTTGCGAGCAGGATCGGCAAAGGCGGCGAGGCCTGCGCTCGCCGTCGCAGCGCCCATGCCCGCCCGCAGCGCTCGCACGCGCTGACCCCTGCCGAGCGCTTCGAGAGCTTCACCCGCTCCAAGCTGAACGTGATCTACGTCGACTCCGATGCCGAGGCCAAGCGCATGGCCAAGCTTGTGCGCGAGCTTGAGCCCTCGTTCATCGGCCTCGACTTCGAGACAGCCTCCAAGAACGGTCATTTCGGCTCGCTGAACGGCTCGCTGCGGACGATCCAGATCGGCCTCGATGAACCTGAGCGGGGGATCACCCCGGTTCAGATCGTGATCGATTGTCATCGCGCCGACCCGGCGCCGTTCCGCTCGCTTCTGCGCTCGCGCCAGGTCGAGAAGCTGATCCACTACATGGACTTCGAGCAGGAGTGGGCGCTCATGCACCTCGGGGTGTCGATCGGCAACATCTACGACACCTGTATCGCGGGCCAGGAGATCCGCAAGAAGCTCCGCGAGCTCGAGGAGGACGACGTCAAAAGGCTCGTCCCCGGCGGGATCCACGTCAACAACAAGCTGGCCACCCTCGTCTCCCACTACTGCGGCATGGAGATGCCGAAGGAGAACCAGGCCTCCGACTGGAGCCAGGAGCAGCTGCGCCCCGACCAGGTGGTCTACGCCGCGATGGACGTGGCGACGATGCCGCTGATCGCCTCGGAGCTCAAGCGGCTTGCGTCCGCGCTCGGCATCGAAAAGGAGATCGACAAGCGCATCGCCTGGGTGAAGAAGCGGATCGCCGATCGCGTCGAGCGCTTGCAGCAGCAAAACAGCGACGACGCGGGCCGTATCGCCACGGCGCTTCTTCGGGCCGAAACCAAGGACGAGCTCGAGCGGATCTGGCGGGCGCGCCGGCAGATGACCGTCTTCGCCGAGCACTCCGAGCAGCTGCAGGAGATCTACGGCAACCGGCGCAAGGAGCTGTCGGCCTAGGTGCTCCGGTCGTCCGGGCGCGCCCCGCAGAGCGCTTCAGCGGGCGTGGCGCTTGCGGCCCCTGTGCGCGGCAAGGCGCGCCCGCGCTCCTTCCGCGAGCAGTGCGCCGCAGCGCTGAGCCTCGGAGAGCCCCGGGGCGAAGCCGAAGGCGTCGGGGCGCTCCCTGATCTCCTCCCGAAGCTCTTCATCGATCGGCAGCGATACGCGCGTCACGGCGTCACATTCGAGGGGGTGGCCACCGGCGGCTCATTGCCGCCGTTCCCAAGATAGGCCGCTCACTCCCTGTGCGTTCCGGATTGCCACCAAGGGGCGCAGCCGAGACGGACGATGAGGACTGGTGGCATCGCGCATCAGGCGGCCAGCCCCAGGGCCAGCTGGCCCACCGAGGCCTCCTCGGAGCCGAGAGGCTCAAGCTCGAATCCGACCAGCTGCCTGGCATCCATAGCCAGGCGCTGGCCGCGGTCGGAGTCGACGATCAAGAGGTTCCCGGCCAGCGCGGCGATCTCCCCGCGCAGAGAGTCCCCGGGCTTGAGGGAAAGCAGCTTCGGATAGGCGTCCAGCTGCGGAGCACGCTGGAAGTCGAGCACCTCAGGCTCCGCGAGCCAGGGGATGGGAAGCCGCGGGCGCAGCACGGCCAAGCGGCGCTGGAGCTCACCCACGAGCAGGTCCCTATCGGCTGGCTCGGCCAGGGCGCGGATGCGCTCGGCCGGCTGCATCCGGTCGGGAACGCCGGAGCGAGCGATCATCCGCTCGTAGCGGCGGATCATCTGGCCGTCGTCGCGGGCCACGATCAGCGCCTCTCGGGCGCCCTGCTCGGCTACGCGATGGGCGCGGCGCGACCAGCGGGCAACGCCGACCTTGATCGCGCCCGGGCCGAAGGCGCAGAGGTAGAGCGCGTGATTTTGGGGACGCACGCAGCTGGCCCGGCGGGCCGGGTTGCGGCAGCGCTCCCCGTCGCAGCGCAGACAGGGCAGGATCACGGCCCGCTCGAAGCAGGAGGGACACTGTGAGCCGCCGCTGAGCGTCTCGCCGTCCGGGCAGGGGAGCAGATCGGCGTCCCGGCCCGGCGGGCGGTAGCCGATGCAGCGGCGCTCACCCGACAGCCGCAAGGACAGCTCTCGCCCCGGCTCGAGAGACCAAAGGACCTTGCGGGTGGCTTGCTCGTCGAGACGCAGCTCCAGCTTCAAGGCGTCGTCGTGCCAGCCGATGCCGGTGCAAAGGCCGCGCAGCTCGCTCTCACGCATGGGGCGAAGATAGGTCCGCGGACCGGACCTGCCGGCTCTTTGCCCATCGCCGGAAGGCAGGCGCCTACTTGATCTGGATCATCTCCTGGGCCTGCTCCAGGGCGCGCATCCGTGGCAGCTCGCGGTCCGGGAACTCCGCCCGGTGGTAGTAGTGCCAGCGCAACAGGCTGCCCAGGGTGAAGTCGGCTAGCTTGGGATCGGCCAGGTCGAGGAAGAGGCGATAGGCCTCTTCCTCCTGCGGCGAGCCGTGCTCGTGCCGCCGCTCGGCACCCGTGGAGAGGTGGTGGAAGAGATGGCAGTCCCCGGGCTTCGCGCGGGCGACCCAGGAACCGGGGTCGGAGGCCGAGGTCCCGGGCTCGGAGCGAAGCTCGACCACGTCGTGCCAGCGACAGAGCAGCTCGAAGAGCTGCTCGAGCGGCATCTCCTGAAGCCGCCACTCGAACTCCGGCAGGCGATCGATGCGCACCTGGTCGATGCCGATCCCGAACTCGGAGAGCACCGCCACCACGCGCCTGCGATGCCCCTCGTCCACTCGCAAGCTGACCGGGCGCTCGACGCCGAAGCATGCCTGCAGGTAGTCCTGGTTGTCCTGGAGGGCGGCGACGGCGGCGTCGCGGCGGGCCTCGAAGGAGGCTCGCATGTCGAAGAGCGGGTCGTCGCGGCGCAGGCCCAGCTCGCCGGCCTCGTGGATCTCCGGAATCTCGTACTCGCCGATCAGGCGCTCGGAGGTGCGGACGATGATGCCGGTGCTCTCCGGCCAGGTCTGGACGATGACATCAACGATCAGCGGCTCACTCGCTTGCATCCCTGCGCCTCATCCACTCGATCGCCTCCTCCGGGCCGCCAACCGCGGCGACAAGCACCTTGGCATCGGTCTCGAACGGCGGCTCCGAGGTGATCACCGGGGTTCCTCCCCGGTGAGCGTATCCGACCTCGATGCAAGCCGAAGCTCCGGCATAGCCGCCCGGGTTGACCACGTAGAGCAGATCGCAGGCGCGGATGGCCTCGAACTGGGCCTCGCGCACGGCCCGCAGATCATCGGGATCGCCCTCGAGGCGCACGAGCTCGGCATCGGAAGCGGCGATGGTCTCCGAGCGCGGGCGCAGGACCTGAGCGCCCAGCTCCTCGAAACGCCGCTTGGCTTCGACGATGCGGTCGAAGTGCTTGCGGTAGGAGCCTGCGATCGTGACTTTCAGGGAGGCGTTCATTTCGTTCAAGGTAGGTGCGCGAACGAGTGGGCGGCTCGGCTTTACGTGGCCACCTCCGCGGCCAGGCAACGGTCGACGATGTCCTCCAGCTGGTCGCCGGGCTGGGCCTCGACGACCTCGATGCCCATCCTCTCGGCCTCCCTGCGCCGCCGCTCGGCCTGGGGCGCCGGGCGCACCGTTCCCAGAAGCGAGACCTCGCCGAAGGCGCAGAGCCGCCCTCGCAGGGGCACCTCCTCCTCGCCGGCCGTGGAGGCCAAGGCAAGGCACACGGCAAGGTCCGCCCCCGGGTCGTCCAGCTTGAGGCCGCCGGAGACGTTGACGAAGACGTCCATCGACCCAAGGCGGAAGCCCAGGTGGCGGCTCATGACGGCGAGCAGCATCTGCAGGCGCTTGCCGTCGATGCCGCGAGCGGCGCGGATCGGCGACGGCTGGTTGGAGGGGGAGCAGAGCGCCTGGATCTCGCAGAGCACGGGCCGCGTGCCCTCGATCACCGCCGTCAGGCAGGAGCCGGGATGCACCTCATCGCTTTCCTCCAAGAACAGGGAGGAGGGGTCCGCAACCCCGACCAGGCCCTTCGAAGTCATCTCGAAGACGCCGATCTCGTCGGTGTTCCCGAAGCGGTTTTTGATCGCCCGCAGGATCCGCAGCTGCTCGCGCCGGTCACCCTCGAACTGAAGGACGCAGTCGACCATGTGCTCAAGCAGCCGGGGGCCGGCCATCTCATCGTTCTTGGTCACCTGACCGATCAGGACGATCGTCGTCCCGTACTCCTTGGCCGCCTTCATCAGCTTGAGCGCGCACTCGCGAATCTGCGAGATCGATCCCGGCGCGCCGGGGATCTCCTGCGAGTACATCGTCTGCACCGAGTCGACCACCAGAAGGTCGAAGCCCTGGGCGGCCACCGCCTCGATCACCCGCTCGACCGAGGTGTCGGCGGAGATGGTGATCCCCTTGGGGATCCGCTCGCCGGCCAGGCGCTCGAAGCGCAGGCCGGCCTGGGCGATCGACTCCTCGCCTGAGACGTAGCCCACCTTCTTGCCTTGCTCGTGCAGGGCGAGGACGACCTCGCTTGCAAGCGTCGTCTTGCCGGCGCCCGGCGCCCCGGCGAGGACGATGTAGGAGGCGGGGACCAGCCCGCCCCCCAGGACGCGATCGAGCTCCGGCATCCCGGTGGAGATCCGCTGGGGGAGCTCGGCGCCCTGCTCGGCCAGGTCGACGAACTCGGCCGGCTTGGCCGTGCCCACGGCGTGGGCGGCGCGGGCGTGGGTCGCGGCCTGCTCGCGCTCCTCGAGCGTGCCGCCGGCACCGCAGCCCGGGCAGACCCCGGCCCAGCGGCTGGTGGTCTCGCCGCACTCGCTGCAGACGAAGATGCGCTTCGGTTTCGCCATCGCCGCGAAGGTAGGCGGCGGGGCGGACCAGCGGCCCTCCTTTGCCATCGAGGCCACCCCGGCCTCGGCCGGGATCAGCCCTCGAGCAGCTTCCTGAGCTCCGAGGCCCGCACGCGCACCGCGACCGCCAGCGTCGGGTAGCTGGGCAGGGCACCGGCCGGAAGGCCAGCCGGCTCCAGGTAGTGGGACGCCTTGGCCCGGGCGCGATGCGCCCCGAAGATGCGATTGAAGTAGGCCGGGCCCTCGGCCTCGGCGCCGTGGACCAGGTCGGTCATGTTGGCCGTGAGATCGGCGGCCTTGAGGGCAACTGCCTTCTCGCCGGCGGCGCGCACCTGGTCGAAGACGAGCTCGGCCTGGCGCTCGAGCGGGGCGCGCTTGAGCTCATCGTCCTTGGTGACCGCGGCCACCAGGCGGGCCACCTCCGCGCCGAACTCATTCTCGAGCTCGGCGCGACTGACCTGCGTGTCCTCGAGCACGTCGTGCAGGCAGCCGGCACAGACCAGGTCGCGGTCGGCTCCGGCGCGGGCCAAGAGGATCGCCACCACCATCGGGTGGAGGAAATAGGGAACGTCCTCGGCGCGTTCCTGGCCGCGATGTGCCCGCTCGGCCCAGATCAGCGCCGAGCGGTTCTTCCCGGAGACGATCTCGAAGGCTGAGGTGTCCACGCCCCGAACGCAGGGCAGGGCGGGTCCTCCCACCGCCGCCGCTTCCTGTAGCGCCCGGCCCGCCTTGCCGCTACCGTCGCCGAATGGAGCGAACAGTGAGGCACCTATGAACAACAACCCGATGGACCCGCTCACCTCCGAACCGGAGGGCGAAGGACAGGTCCGAGGAGAAGCTCAGCGCAACCCGGGCTGGTATCCCAATCCCGGCGGGCCGGGGCGCCGCTACCACGACGGCGAGGATTGGACCGAGAGCTACGCCCCCTCCGACCGCGCGGGCGGCCCCAGCTTCCGGGAGCTTCTGTGGGCGCTCTCCCTGGCCTGCGGCCTGGCCGGCGGAGCCTGCTCGGTCGTCGGGGTCCCGCTGATCCTCTACGCCCTGCCGCTGGGACTCGGGGCGGCCGGCCTCGGGCTTGCCCTGCTCGCTCGCTTCAGCCCCGGCGAGGGGCAGCCGGGATGGGCCGCCCTGGCGGTGATCGCCTCCGTGGCCGCGCTGGCTACCGGGATCAGCAGCTACAACGAGTACAAGGAGAACGTCAGCGAGATCAACCAGGCGCTCGAGGGCCTCTCGCCCTGAGAGCGGTCAGGACCCGGGACGCGCTCTCGCTCCCAAAGCCCCGTCCCCAGCTGAAGCCGGCCTAGTTGGCGCCACACGCCAGCTGCGCCAACGTGAGGCCGAAGGGCGGTGAAGATCGGTTCCCAGATAGCGCGCCCGCGCGCGGTAGCGACCGGGACCCAGGGGCTTCAGGGGCACGCGGTAGCGGCCCTCGGAGTCAAGGCGCGCCGAGCGCCGTTGCCACAGGCGCCAGCCTTTGCCGGCCCACCGCTTGACCGCGATCCGCACCCGTCCGGCATCGGCGCCTCGCACGGCGCCTTCGATCCTGACCCCGCGCCCCGCGGCCGGGCGGGGGGCGAGGGCAACGGTGACGGTGGTCGCTCGCGGACGAAGCTTCGGGCGAGCGTAGGCCTTGAAGGCGTAGAAGGCCGGCTTGCGCGAGTAGTCGGCGCGAAGGAGACCGAAGCGGGCCTCCGGCTCATCGGCACCGCGCTGCCACCAGTTGTCGCGCAGGTTGTACCAGATGGCGACCTTGACGTAGCGGTCGCGCTCGACCAGCTTGAAGGCCCGACGCAAATAGAGCGCCTGCCGTTCCTCGCTCACCCCGCCCTGCCACTGCCCGGAGCCCGGGTTGCACTTCACCGTCGAGGTGTTCCAGCCGAACTCCGTGAACCAGATCGGCTTGGCGTCGCCTCGGGCCAGCATCGACGCGCGAAGCTCGCGATAGCCCGTGAAGGAGTCCGCCGTGATCCGGCCGCCGCTGCGGCGCGAGCGGCCCGGGCCGCTCGCGCCGCAGTAGGGGTAGGGGTGGGCCGCGAGGACATCGAAGCGACCCTTGGCTCCGGCGGAGTAGGCCGCCTCCAGGAAGCGCCAGTCGTTGCCGGACAGCCCGCCGAAGACGACCCTGGCGTGAGGGTCCGCCCGGCGCAGGGCCCCGTGGGCGGCTCCGAGCAGCTCGGTGTAGGCGGCCGGGTCTGGGCGCGGCCCCCAGAAGCGCGCGATGTTCGGCTCGTTCCAGATCTCGTAGGCGTCCACGCGTCCGCGAAAGCGGGCGGCGAAACGCTCGAGGAACCCGGCGAAGAGCATCGGATCGCGCGGTGCGCTTCCCTGCGCAACCCGCGCCCAGGTGGGCGCTTCGCTCAGCATCACGATGACCTTCTGGCCGGCAGCGCGGGCGGCGCTGAGCGCCCGCCCGTATTCACTCATCCACCACTCGTCGAAGACACCGGGCTGCGGCTCTGCCTCACGCCACTGGACGTGCAGCCGTACCCAACGCGAGCCGAGCTCTCGAAGGGCCTGTGCCGAGCGGGCCTTGTCCGTGTCGGGGATGTACCAGGTGAGATCAGCGACCACGCCCGGCTTGGCCGCCCGGGCGGCCTGTGGTAGATGCAGGATGCCGCAGAGCGCAAGCAGGGCGGCGAGAAGGAGGGGCACCGCGCGCGTCATCTCGTCGCCAGCCTCGGCCCCGGCGGGCCCAAGCATCCGCGTTTTCGCCTTCGCGGGCCTAAAGCAGCAACCAGACGCCGGTCAGGGCAAGCAGCGCAACCAGCACCCGACCGGCCGGGCGTTCGCTTTGGTCCAAGAGCCAGTCGCAGAGGACCAGGAAGCGGTTGGAGAGCCCGGTGCGTGCGTCGGCGATGGCCCGAAGCTCGGCCACCAGCTCGCCGCCCAGGGTGCGGCGCGGCTCGTCATCGGCGCTCTGCCAGCTCAAGCGGCCGCCTCCTCGGGCATCTGCTCCGAAGCCTGCGCGGAAGCGGCGTCGGGGGCGTCGGCGTGCTCAGGCTCGGCCTCCGGCGCGGGCCGGAAGGCCTGGGCCAGCTCGATCAGCTCGTCCTCCTTGAGAGGGTTCACCTCGCAGGTGCCCTTGTAGACCTGCTTCACCGCTCTTTTGATGGCGTCCATGCGATCCGGATCGCCGTAGATGCGAAAGCGGATCTCGGGCTCGGCGCCGGGTGCCGGAACCGTGGCCAGGTAGACGATGTCCACCTGGCGCTGCCCACTGCGCCTGGTCTTGGCGTCGGAAGTCGCTGAGGAGGCCACCTTGCGCAGGAACGAGGCGAAGGCTCGAGGCGAGTCCTTGCTCCCGCTCGGCAGCGCAACCTCAATCCCGTGGCGCTGCGGTGGGTTCTCGCGCAGAAGCTGCTCGTGGCGCTCAAGCCAATAGCGCCGGGCGATCAGAAAGCCGACCACCAGCACACAGAGGACGATGAACGATGTCACGCCTTGAGCCTAGGCCGCGCTCGCCGCTTTGCCGCGGCTACTCGCTCAGCGCTCGAGCCGGGGCAGCCGCCGCGAAAGGCCTGTGCCGCGGCGGCTTGAGGCATACGGTCGGCACGTGGGACGCGGAGGCAAAAGCCCCGGGGCCGGGCAGCGCACCCTGACCATCGCTGATCTGCTTGACACGAGCCCTGCATCGGCTGAGAAGCACAGGGAGCTCAGCGTTCCACGCGGGCGCTGCTTTCTGCACGAAGGGCGCCACCCGAACGGGCGCCTTCGCCTTCGCGGCGTCTGGTACACGCGCAGTGCCAAGCCCGATGCCACCGACTTTCACCGCCTCGACGGCCCGGCGATCATCCGCGAGGACGGCACCCGGGAGTGGTGGCGAAACGGTGTACGCCATCGCGACGATGGGCCGGCCGTCGTCGAAGCCGACGGCACCGAGCGCTGGTATCGCCTCGGCTGCCTGCATCGCGAGGACGGACCTGCGGTGATCCGACCCAACGGCTCGCTCGAGTGGTATCGCAACGGCAAGCGCCACCGCGAGGATGGGCCGGCGCTCGTCGACGCCAGCGGAACCGAGATCTGGTACCTGAACGACAAGGCCCACCGTGAGGGCGGCCCGGCGATCATCCAAGCCAACGGGGACCTGGAGTGGCGCCGGCATGGAGCGCTGCACAACGACGACGGGCCGGCTGTCATCCAGTCTGACGGGGTGCGCAAGTGGTATCGGGATGGCGAGCTTCATCGAGAGGACGGGCCGGCCCTCGAGCGCGCGGATGGCCATCGCGAGTGGTGGGTGAACGGCCGGCGCCGGAAGATCGTGACCAAGGACGGAGAGGAGATCCACCTCCACCTGGGGCACAAACACCGCGACGATGGCCCGGCTGTCATCAAGCCGGACGGCAGGACGGAGTGGTGGTTCCACGGCAAGCTGCATCGCACGGACGGACCGGCGATCGTCCACCCCGACGGCACGGAGAAGTGGTACCGCGACGGCAGGCTCGATCGCGCCGACGGCCCGGCAGTCAAGCACCCGAACGGATCACAGGAGTGGCGGCGCAACGGCCTGCTTCACCGAGTCGGCGGCCCCGCTGTGGTCAAGGCCGACGGCAGCGTCGAGCACTGGATCTCAGGCCACCAGGTGAGCGAGCAGGAGGCGCGGTCCGGAGAGCTGAGCGAGGAGCGGCTGGCCGAGCTCGTGGCCCGCACGCGGGCGGGCAGGCTCCGCCGGGCTGCTTCCTCCTCGCGCCCCTAGGCGCGGGCGCGGCGCATCCTCTCCAGCGACTTGGCGCTCGTCGGCGGACGCACCACCTGGGTGTCCGAGCCTTCGATCTCCTTGGCCCCGCCGACCGCCGCCTGGGTCATGGCCTCGTACTCCTCGGAGCGAAGCAGCTTGGCCTGCGACTGACACCAGGTCAGGACCTTGCCCAGGGAGTCGTGCGTCAGGCGCAGCTCATCGTAGGCCCGCTGCAGGGGAGCCACCAGCTGCTGGGCCTGGCCCTTGACGACGTCAGCCGAGGCCCGCTTGCTTCCGGTCCTCTCCTGAGCCTCCGTGGTCCGCTCCGTGTGGGCGATCTGCAGCTGCTCGCCGTGCTTCTCGTCGAGAAGCTGCTTGGCGAAGGGAAGCCACTCGTCCAGCTCGAAGCGAAACAGCAGCGCTTCGTAGGCCAAGCGCACGACCAGGGTCGGATCTGCGATCCGCTTTCCCTCGGCGAACATCTCGGTGACCTGGCGCTTGCGCTGCGGGAAGCGGTCGCGCAGGTACTCGATCAGAGCGTCCAGGTCATCCTTGGGCTCGGGCGGCACTGCAAGCGCTTCCATGCCGCGAACCTACCCTGCCTGCAGGACCACAGGACGGCTATTCGCCAGCAAGCTCACTCAGCGCTGGACAAAGCTCTTGCAGGCACCCGGCAGGCTCCTCTCGCCGAGCACTTTACCGAGGGCATTGCAGCCAGCCTCTTCGATCTGATCGCCGAAGAAGAAAAACAGCATACCAATGATCGCAATCAGCCCAACGAGGATCGCCATGTACTCAAGAGCGCCCTGTCCGCGCTCCGAGCGGCGGGGCGAGAACCCGGCGGTAATGGCCCTGGCGTGAAGCTGCAGGAACATCTCCTTCACGCTGCGACCCTAGGTTGCGCATCGCCTTTTTCAGAGCTTTCGCTTTACACGACGGAGCGCTGATGCTCGCGCGAGGAGAACGCGGCGTGGGCGGCGGGCGCGAGGCGATGATCGGCTCGTGCCCGGGCTCTCCCACATCCTCACCCCTGGCCTCGCAGCAGCGCTCGGGGAGATCAGCGTCCCGCGGCTGGTGTCGCCCAAGATCGCTGATGATCTCTTGAACGAGTGGGCGGGCGCTGGGGCTGAGATCGTCGAGCTCGGCGCCTCGCGCGAGGGGCGGGCGATCCGCGCCGCCGTGATCGGCCCCGCCGAGCCGAAGCACAGCCTGCTTGCCTGGGGCTATCCGCATCCCGACGAGCCGCTGGGGGCGACGGCGATCTGCTGGCTGGCCGAGCAGGCTTTGCGCGGGCGCCTACAGGACCTGGATGGCTGGCGCTTCGTCATCATCCCCTGCGCCGACCCCGACCAGGCTCACCGCCAGCTGTGGCTTGAGGGCCGCGCCGACGCTCACGCCTTCGCCGCCGGCTGCTGGAGCCCGACGCACCTGCAGCTCGAGGTCGACTACGGCTTTCCCCTGGACTGGGGCCCCTTCCTGCAGACGCCCGACTGGCGCGGTCAGTGCCGCCTGCCGAGCGAGTGCCGGGCGAGCTGCGGCGAGAGCTGCCGCTGGGAAGGGCTGCCTGCAGGCCCCCTGCCGGAGTCGCTTGCACTGGCCCGGGCCATCGAGCGCTTCGAGCCAAAGATAGTCGCCTCCCTGCACAACACCCACGCCGGCGGCGACTACACGTTCCTGCTCCAGCGCGAGCGGCGCGAGGTGATGAGAGACCTGCTGGCGATCCCGTCCGCCTCGGGGCGGGCGCGGCATCTGGGTGAGCCGATCGACCGCGGCGTTCGCTGGCTGCGCGATGCCCCGGATCTGATCCACGAGCGCACACTCGAGTACCACCGCCGCCAGCTGGAGCGCTCTCCGGGATACGACCCGAACCAGCGCTACGCGGTCAACCACTCGGCGGCGAGCTTCATCGAGGCCCGCCCGGGGCGGGTGCAGTTCATCTGCCCGGAGTCGACGCTCTTCTATCATCCCGCCTTCGCCGACACCTCCCCCTGGGGGCGCCGGGTGCGGGTGCGCGAGCAGGTGCGCCGCGGCCGCGGCGGGCGCTTCTATCGCTGCCGCTGGGTCCGCGACGGGGGAGAGTGGCTTTTGTATGAGCAGGAGCGCATGCCCGGACGCCGGCGCGGCACCGGCCAGCGTGAGCTGGAGACCGAGGTGACCCGCGGGATGCTCGGGTGCCTGGCCCTGGCCCGCCGGCGGCGGACACTCGATGCCGCCGATCGCATCTGGGAGCGTGTCGCCCCGCATGCGGACGCCTACCACCCCTACATGGACGAGCGCGAGCTGTTCAGAGCGCCGGGTCGCTTCGTCGGCGACCGGGCGATGCTGATCTTCCGCACCCGTCCCGACTACCGCCGTCCGGCCACGGTGGCCCAGCGGGCGACCTTCGCCTGGGAGTGGCCGCTTCACACCGCAACCCTGCTCGGCAACTTCGCCAACTTCCTGGCTGCCCAGGACGCGGAACGCCCGCAGATCGCCGCCGCGCAGCGCAAGCTCGACCGGCTGATCGCAGCCGAGATCAAGCAGCTGCCGCCGCGGATGCGCGAACAGGCCCCCTGGGAGAGCGCCGCCCGCTCGATCCTGGCCCGGGTCCTGCGCCTGGCCTTGGACCGCGGCTAGCTCGCGCGCCGCGGACGGCAGGCGTCCTGCGCTCCGATGGCAAGCGGCCCGTGGCAGTCGAGGCAGGCCCACTCGCCGGCGGCGAGATCGTCGGCCAGCTCCAGGAAGAGCCGGTCAGCCTCACCGAAGGGATGCGAGTAGGCGGAGCTGCGAACCACAAGCAGATCCGCCTCTTGGTGCTCAAGCGGGGCGGGGGAGAGGCGCCACGCCTCGAACGTCCTGTAGGAGACGCGGTGCTCGAACTCCTCAGGCAGCGTTGGCGAAGCGATGCCAAGCTCGTCCAGGTCGCGCCAGTCCGGATAGACGATCTCGGCTCGCGAGATCGCCCCATGCCGCAGGCCGGCCTGGATCCAATCGTCGCAGGAGGGGCGCTCCCATGCGCGTTTGCGCGAGCGCTCCTCATCATCCCCCCGGTAGTTCAGGTAGCCCAGATCGTGGTGAGCGTCGAGGGAGAGAAGCTCGACCGGCTCGCCAGACTCGGCGTGCTTGCGGGCGGCCACGCAGGCGCCCCAAAGATGCGAGTCGCCGACCCAGGCGCGGCGGAAGCGAAAGCGCCGACGCAACTCGTCAAGCGCAGCCACGCGCGGCTCGACGGACCAGAGATCCTCGGGCTTTGCCCCCAAGGCGCGGAGGCGATCGGCAAGCTCCGTCCACTCGCGCGCCTGGCGCCGGGCCGAAAACCACTCCTCCAGGTAGAAGCCCGCGCCCGCGGCCAGAAGCTCGGCCCGCTCGTCCGGCAGATGCGAGAGGTCCGGAAGGGGCAGGAAGAAGTCCCAGTCCACGGAGACCAGGGGCGCCGCCGGGAGCACCTCGGCGTCGCGGCGCGCCGCTCGCTCGATCTCCTCCCAGGGGATGCGGTGCGGGTAGGGCTCGGCCACCCGGTGAGGGTGAGCCAAGGCACGCGGCCAGCTGGCTGCTTTCTTCAGCCCGAGCCTTCTGTCCTACGCGATAAGAGGAGGCTTCGGCGACCCGGGCCGATCAATATCAGCCGCATGGTGCAGTCGGTATTCAAGGAAAGTCGAGTGTGATCGGCATGGGGGATTCGCTCTACGTCCTCCCACGGGTCGCTGTCGTCATCGCTGTGCTGGGCTTGTTGCCCTTGGCCTTTCGGTGGGTCTCTTCGGCCGCGCAGGCCTTCTTCTCGTCAGACTGGGGCCTATCCCGCCACCCTCACCGACCTGCGCGAGTTCAACTCGAACGCTAGCCGGCTGGTCCTGGACGAGCGGATCAAGGGCTTTCGCTTCGAGCCGAGCCGCAACCGCCAGTCGCTGTTCATCGAGGGCGAAGTCAACAAGGAGACCTTCGCCATTCTGCTCGCCCGGGGCACCGTCAAGGACAAGCAGTGCCTGGGAGACAGAAGCTGCCCACGGGGAGGCGACTGGTCCAATGGCTTGCGCTCCGACTAGCTGCCCGCGCCCGCCGGGGCGTTCGCCCGGGGCTTGCGTCGCCATCCTGGGCGCTAGAGAAAGTCGAGCACAAGCTGCTTTGGGGGCCTAGCTTCACCCCATGGGACGTGGAGGACGCGCAGAAACCGGCGCCACGGTCGCTCCGCGTGAGCATTTTGCGGGTGAGGTGCCAGCCCTCTCCACCGCGGCGCGCGCCCATCCGGAGCGAAACGAGGACTCCTTCGTCTGCGCGCCGGAGGCCGGGGTTGCCGCCGTCTTCGACGGCATGGGCGGCGCTGCCGGCGGAGCCGAGATCTCGCGGGCCGCAGCCGGCTCCCTCGAGGAGCGGCTGGAGCGGATCCCGCCGCAGGACGATCTGGTCGGCCGGCTTGAGTGGCTGCGCGAGACGGTGTGGGAGTGCGCCCGGGCCGCCGCAGACGCCCGTCCGACTCTCTCCTCCGGGACGACGGGGATCTTCGCCTGCATCGCCGAGGGCCACGTGCTCTACGCCGGGGCCGGCGACTCGCGGGCCTATCTCCTGCGCGACGGCGAGCTCAGGCAGCTGAGTCGAGACGACGACGCCTGGCCCGACGACGAAAAGCACGATCGCGCCCGTGAGCTCTGCGACCAGGCGCTGAGCGCAAGCGAGCTCAAGGACGTGGCGCGCTTCATGTTCGCCACCCGCAACCGGATCGGCCGCGACCTGTGCATGCTGGCCGGGGAGCGCCCGCGGGTCGACGGCATCGAGCTGGCTCCAGGCGACATCGTCATCCTCACCTCCGACGGCGTCCACGACAACCTGGCCCGCGACGAGATCGCCGCCATCGCCCGCGAGCACGCTGACGACGCCCGGGCGCTGGTGCGTGCCTTGAACACAGCCGCCCGCGAGCGCGCCGACGATGAGGAGCACCTGCGGGCCAAGGACGACGACATCACCGCCGTCGCCCTGCGCTACCAGCCGTAGACGTCCGGCTCCGAGATTCGCCCCGAAAGCGCATGGCCCGCCGGCTCGCGGCGATCACGCTTCGGCCGCCGAGCGAAAGCCCGCCGCGACCTCAGCCTGTGGGCGCACCCTCGCGGCAGTGGCCGGGGGCTTCGCCTATGACCGCAAGCTGAAGGAGCGCTTCGTGATCGGCGCCGACGAGGTGGGCCGCGGCTGCCTCGCCGGGCCGCTCATCGCCTGCGCCGTCGTCTTCGACCAGGAGCGAATCGGCAGGGAGGAACGCCGTGATCTCGAACGGCTCACCGACTCCAAGCGGCTGTCTTCGGCGCGGCGGGCGGAGCTCGTGCCGAAGATCCATCGCGTGGCCTGCCTCGTCGTCTTGAGCTCGGTCTCTCATCACGCGATCGACGAGCACGGGGTGGAGTGGGCCAACCGCAGGGCCCTGCGCCGGGTGCTCGAGCGTGCCCGTGCCGCCTACGCGCCCTCCTTCGCCTTGGTCGACGGCCTCGGGCGCGGCCTGGACGACGTCTGTGACCGGGCGGTCAAGGGCGGCGACGGCCAGTCGGCCGCCATCGCCGCGGCCTCCGTGATCGCCAAGGAGGCTCGAGATCGGCTGATGCGTCGCGCCGGTGAGCGCTGGCCCGAATGGGGCTATGCCCAGCACATGGGCTATCCGACCAAGGCCCACCGCCGGGCGATCGAGCAGCACGGCCCCTCGCCCTGGCAGCGGCGCTCGTTTCGCGCCTAGTCCCTCCCCCGGTCCTCGTGCCGTGGACCGTGGATGCAGCGGGCGAAGCCTGCGCTTCGAGGCCAACCGCTTCAACGAGGCCCCTCGGTCTTTCCCTGAACCGGGCGAACGTCTCCTCGATGTCGCCGGCGACCTTCTCGTCCAGGGCGGACCTTCGACCATGCGACCCGATGCGCTCGAGGAGCTCGTCTGGGCCCATCTCGGGCTTTTGCGGCAAGCCTCGCAGGCGCCTGTCGGCCGCAGCGCCGATCGCTTTGTCCGCCCCGATGCCGGAGAAGTCAGCCGGGGCCTCAGGCGAGCGGATCAGAAGCGGAGCCCCGAAGAGATCGCCCTTGCCGCGGCGCCCGAGAGCTCGTCGCGGCCCTGGCCCTCGAGGCGTGCGGCCCGGTCGCGCTCCCGGAGGGCCGACCGGAACCGCGCCGCTGGCGAAGAAGGCGGGCGACGTGGCCGACGAAGCCCTTGTGCGGATAGGGAGTGCGGCTCTTCGGTCCTCTGGCTCGTCTCGGCATCTGCCTCGACGGTGAAGATAAGGTCCGGAGCGCCTCGCGCACGGAGAAGCTGGGAAGGGGCGTGGGGGCAAGCTTCACGCCGACGCCCTTAGAAGCGCTACTCGATCCCGGCCTGGGCCAGCACGCGGAGGGTTGCATCTGCCGGGTCGCGCGGGGCTTCACCACGGCGGACCTTGAGCCAGTGCTGGCGCATGTTGTGCCAGAAGGAGGCGTCCATCTGCTGGAGCACGACCTCGGGGGAGTAGTGGCGATAGAGGCGCTCAGCCTCCGCATCACCAACGAGCTGCCGCAGGATCCTGTCCTTGGTGTGCGGGCGGGCGACCTCGAGCTCGCGGTAGAGCGCCCACTTGTACCCCTCGGCGATCCGTTCCTTGAGGTAGGGGACCGTCATCTTGTGGTCCTTCCTGAGCGACTCACCCATGGTGAACTTCGAGACCAGGACGGCGTCGTCGCGGATGATCTCGTGGGTGGCCGTGATGCCCGCGACCTCCCGAAAGCCACCCTCGGCCTCGCTGGCTACGCCGAGCTCGTGCAGAAGGCCGGAGAACTCCTTGTCCCAGCGCTCGGCGTAGTCCCCGATGCGGGCCTCGATCAGGGAGTTGACAGCCTGCTCGCGCAGCTTCGGCCGAGCTGCGCAGTTGCGGCTCAGAAGGATCTCGGAGACGGCCTCCACGTCGCCGGCCTCGCCCGCCGCCAAAAGCCGCTCGGCGTCGGCGTCGGTCAGCGGCGGAAGATCCTTCGAACTGAAGCGGCGGGAGCCGCTTTCGGCGCCGGATCCCCGGCGCTTTCGGGTCTCGCTGCGCGGCTCGGTTGCCTTTTCCTGAACAACGCCCGCCCCCNNGTGGTTCGTGCCTCCGCGACCCACGACCGGACGATAGAGGGGCCCGGATGGCGCCGCTTTCTTTTTCCGATCGAGTCCCCGGGCGGCCCGCCTCGGCTTGGCCGGTCCGGCGGCGAGGCTACTTCTCGCGGGTCTTCTGGACGTCGGAGAACTGCGGCCAGACCTCCGGCTTGGGCATCCGGTCGGCGACTTCGGTGCCGGCCCGGAAGGCCTCGATCTGCTTGATCCGCTGCATGAACTTGTGGTGGCGGAAGCCCGGGTCCGGCGAGGACTGCATGGCGTTCACGTAGACCGAGACCGAGGGGATGATGTGGTAGTTGCGCTTCGGGAACATGTCGTTGAGCTCGCGGATCGCCCAGCCGGGGGTGATCCCGGAGATCAGCCAACGGATGTGGCTGTGCGGGGCGCAGTACTTCTCAATGGCGAAGAGATTGCGCCACTTCCATCCGGTCGGGTCGACGTTGGTGCCGTCGCAGTCGATCAGGATCGTGTTCACCTTCGGGTAGGCGGAGACCCAAAGCTCGATCTGGCGGCGCAGGGAGTACTCGTCCATCCAGGCGATCGCCGGGATGACGTTGTGCCCGGCCTCGGATCCCTCCTGGGCGAAGATCTGGTGCATGCGCTCGCCGAGCAGCGACTGCGGCACCGGATCATCGGAGAAGGCCGAGAAGTCGGGTATGACCACGGCGTCGAACTGGCGCAGGAACTCGGCCTGCCAGAACTCGGTCTGCGCCCAGAGGCCGTTGATCAGCGCCCGCCCGGCCAAGAACGACAAGACCAGCTGCGTGCCCTCGGGAAAGCGCTCCTTGAGACGGCTCACCCAGGGACGCGACGGCAGGGTGCGGGGGTTCGAGTGCAGGTCCTTGTAGAAGATGACGTAGGTCATAGGATCCAGCGGGAAGGCCAGCTTCTCGCCGTAGACCACGATTCGCGGCATGACCGCCGAGAACGGCCACTCCGAGAGCGGCGGCTGCACGACCTGTGAGCGCGGATCGAAGGAGCCGACGTCGCCCAGCCAAAGCTCGATGTCGGGGTGCACCGCCGTCTTCGCCGGGCACTCGGGGCGGGTCAGAAGCTGGCGGCGCTTGTACCAGCCGATCGCGTCCGGGTTGATCCGCGTGCCGCAGACGTCCCGCAGGGCCGAGACGTGGTACGGGCCACGCCCGTCCTGGAAGCAGGGATCCGGCAGGGTGAGATCCTCGGGCGGGAGCTTCCCCTTGCCCACCGGATCGCTCACCCGGACTCCTCCTCGTCATCGGGGTCAGCCTCGGGCAGGGCGTTCAGCTCCTCCAGGGCCTCGTGCACGTCCAGCGGCTCGGGCGCCGGCGGCGTGCGGCCGGGGCCGCCGTCCTTCGGCTCGGGCAGGGAGCCGGACGGATCGCCGAAGAGCAGGCGCTCAGCGGCCGGATCCGGCGCGACGCCGAGGGCGTCCTTGAGCTCCGGCTCCAGGTCGAACCAGCGATGGGCGGCGCTCACGTAGCGGATCGCCAGGCGGCGGATCAGCTGGCGGACCTGGCCATCGTCAAGGGATGCGACGTAATTCCAAAGCTGCTCGTAGGGGTAGCCCATCTCCTCGGCCAGGTAGTCGAGGATCTCGCGGTCCATGCCGTTGCGTAGAAGGGCGTAGGCGACCACGCGGTCGATCTCCTCCTCGCTCAAGTCCTTGCGGACCCGCAGGTGCTGCAGCTCGACCACGTCCTCCATGCGGACCATCTCCACGGGGCCCAGCTCCTCGTCATCACCCTCGTCAAGGACGTGCTCCTGGGCCTTTCTGACCCACGAGGCCGCCTTCTTCACGTTCCAGTTGTTGCGGACGACCAGCTGTGCCAGCTTCTCCTGCTGGTCTCGGTCCTCCAGCGAGGCGATGACCTCTGCCGTCGACGCCGGGATCTCACCGCGGTCGACCATCTCGAGGATGTCGATCCTGGGCTTGCCTTCATCTTCGGAGGGGTGCTCCTGCGGCTCGGCGCCCGCAGGCTCCTCGCCGACCTGGATCGTGTGGACCGTGGCCTCCTCGGCCTGTTCCTCGACGCTCGGGCCCGTGCCCTCCTTCTCCTGCTCCTCCTGGGGGCGGTAGGCCTCCGGCAGCGAGTCGCGCTGCTCGGGTAGCGCCAGGCCGATGAGCATCTTGATGCGATGCGAGACGTGCGAGGGATCGCAGCCCAGCTGGCGCGCGACCTCGGCGTTGGAGAGCGGAGGGTCGTGCGAGTGCTTGAGCGCCAGCATGGCCCGGGCCTCGGCCACCGGCGAGAGCTGCTGGCGCTGGAAGTTCTCGACGATCGTCTTGGCCAGCTGTCGCTCATCGGTGACCTCGCGGACCTCGCAGCGCAGGGAGTCCCAGCCCTCGATTCCCTGCTCGCGCAGGTACTCGGCCGCCTTCTTGCGCCGGTACCCGAAGATCAGCTCGTACGGCTTGCCGTGCTCGGCATCCGGCGCGGCCGGGCGCACCAGGCAGGGCTGAAGCTGCCCCTCTAGGTGCATCGTCTCGGCCAGCTTCTCGATCCCGTAGTAGGCGGGGCGGATGTTCTTGAGCTCGGCGATCTCGTCGAGCGGGATGTCGCGCACCTCCTTGGGCGCTCGCTCACCGCCGGGCAGCTCGAGTGCGCTCGGGATGTGCTCCTCGCCTGCCTCCTCGGGGTCCTGCGGCGTGTCAATCTCCCCGCTCACAGGCGGAGACTGCATGCGGGCGCGAGGGCGCCGCATGCTTTTGAGCAAAGCGGGTGGAAAGCCCTAGCCGAGCAGCGCGACGAGAGCGGCCTTCACCTGCTGGTGGCGATCGAGGCGGTCCTTGAGCAGCCGGTAGCGGCGCATCGTCGCCTCGTGCCCCTCGACGTAGGAGCGCTCCCGGACAACCGGCTCTGAGTCGTAGGCGGCCCCGGGTCCGAACTGCGAGAAGGTGGCGTCGACCAGCTGGCCCGAGGGCAGCCGGTTCAGGTAGTGCGAGACGCCGCCTACCGTGGTGCGCAGAAGCTCGCCGCCGAAGATGTCCTGGATCAGCATGCTGGTGACCGCGCACTGGCCGAAGGACGGGCTATCCGGGCGCCAGCCCTGCGGATCGGCGCTAGTCTTCCGATCCCAAAGCGGCGCGAGCACAGTGGCGACGCGCTCGGGGCCGATCCGCCTGCCCTCACGCAGCGCTGCCACCTGCCCCTTGATCCCGTGTGCGCCCCTGCCCCTTGTGGCAACGGTAAGCGCCACTGGGCCCCAGCGCCCGACTTTCCACAGCGACTGTCCGGGCGCTTGCGCTCGGTCCGCCCCCGGCTCTGACGCTTTATGCGAAAACGCCATGCTCTATGCGTATCTGCATAAGGCTTGCCGTGATGACCGAAGTCGAAGCCCGAGTCCTCGCGGAACGCCTGATCACCGCCCGCCGCCTGCGCGAGCTGACCCAGGAGGAGCTCGCCCGACGCTCGGGCGTGCCGCAGCCACAGATCTCCCGCCTGGAGCGCGGCCAGACCGCCGAACCCTCGCTCTTTGCCGTGGCCAGGATCGCCGAAGCACTCGAGCTTGACCTGCGGCTGCTCGTAGACCCCGACGGCAATCGCTTCCTGCATGCCCTGTTGGGCGAGGAGAAGCCTCCGGCCCTGGCGGGTGGAGAGGAGATGCGGGGCACGCTGAAGCCGCGGACCCTTCTGCCAGCCCGCACCCTTGACGGAGCGCAAGGGAGAGCGATCAGCATCGGCACCCTGGACGACGCCGACGCCAGCGAGCTGCGGATGCCGCTCGCCGTGATCGAGGATCACCTGCTCATCAGCGGGAGGGCGGAGGGCGAGTACGCCGCGCTTTTGTCCCGGATCATCGCCGGCCTGGGCTGCGAGCCGGGTGGGCTGCTCTTCCTGGACACCCACGGCACCCTCGCTGAACGGACCCTGGACGACCTGCTCGCCGCCGTCACCGCCGATCGCGCCAAGGATGTCCTTTACGTTGACTTCTCGGATGCCTCCCAAAAGATCGGCGTCAACCCGCTCGACTTCCCGAACGAGCATGTCGCGCCGGCCATCGCGCGGACTGTCGCCGATATCGTGATCCGCGACGAGCTCGTGGCGCCTCGCGCGAGGCAGTGCATGGTCCAGGCGCTCACGGCTTTCTGTGAAGCCAACCTCCAGCTGGCTCGCCTGGGATCAGAGCAGAGGCTGACGCTCTTCGACCTGCCAGGCTTCTTCGCGGACGTAGAGCTACGGCGCCTGATCGTCGAGCACAGCAGAAGGGCTCTGGGAGTGCTCCATTTCTTCGATCCCGAGACCGGGATCTTCGAGCTGGCCAGCGACAAGGAGAAGCAGACGGCCTTCGTGGCGCCGATCATCACTGCCCTGGAGAGGTTTGCCCAGGCACAGCCAGCGGCCTTCGCCCTGGGTCGCCCCCGCAATCACCTCGGGCGGAAGCTGGCCGAGGGGCGGATAGTGGTAGCCAAGCTGGCCCGGCGCCCGCACGAGGCCCGCGGCGGGGAGGACCTGGCGGCGATGATCACCGCGACCCTGCCCCACCACCTGGTGGGGGCGCTCGAGGGACGGCGCGCGAGCCAGCCCGTGCGGCTTGCGCTCACGCACGGAGAGGCGGTGTTCGCCTACGAGACCGCGCTGGCCGTGCTCGAGCAGAGCCTTGAGCCGAAGATCCAGGTGCTCTGCGCGACTGAGCGCCTACCTCGATCCCGGCGCATCGCAGAGCGCCTTCTGACCGCCACCGGCAGCAAGCTCGTCTTCAGCACCCATCCCAAGGACGCCGCCTCCCTGGCTGTGGCGATCGCCCCCGATGGCCGCCTTCGTCACCCCGAGGATCTAGTGCTCCAAGGAAAGGACAGCTTCTACGGGCAGCTGAACGCCCGCGACGAGGCGGGGCGGCTGATCGCAAGCGGCCCGTTTCATGCCACCGCGACCGTCTCGCCGCGACCTGAGCCGGTTGCGCCCACCTCGATCTCGAGGATCGACGCTTTTGAAGCCGCCAAGAACGAGCTCGCCTGTGAGGCGCCCATGGCGTCGCCCAGCGGCGGCGCCGAGATGGAAAGGCGCCGCGAGAGCATCGTTGCGATGCTCGCTCGCACCCTGGCCGCGATCCTCGAAGCCGAATGGGCCGAGGACTAGCGGCACGCCTGCGCCTCGGGCAGGCGCCCATTCGCCAAATCGCGGTGGCCAGCTGATGCCCGCAGCAGGCTCGGGGAGATGGAGCGCCCCGAGGATCTAGCCGAGGACGCACGGATCACCGCGGTCGACGACGACGATGAGTCCGCGCCTGGCGATGCCGAGCGAGCGGAAGCGGCGGCTGAGGCGGCCCAAGGGCGCGCCGGCTCGAGCGTGGAGCTCGACGCCGAGGAAGCTCAGATCGTCGAGGATGACGCGCCGCCCCGGCGACCCCGCTGGCCCTTGTTCGCCCTGCTGGCCTTTCTGGCGGCGATCGGCCTGGTGGTCTTCCTTTTGACAGGCGGCGCAGGCGAGGAGGGCCAGCGGCAGGGCGCAGCGACGAGCCAGCTGCGAATCACCCTGGACGCCGACGGCGACGGCCCGCGCCCATCCCAGGAGCGGGTGGTTCGCTGCCCGTCGCAGCGCTGGCGGGACGTTTGCCGCCAGCTGGGCAAGCTCCCGGCCAAGGCCTTTCGCCAGCAGCGGCCCAGCGGCCCCTGCACCGAGCTCTATGGCGGCCCGGATCGCGTCACCGTGCGCGGGCGCTGGCACGGGCGCGAGGTGGCCGTGGATCTGGCCCGCACCAACGGCTGCGAGATCAAGCGCTTCGAGCGCTGGAGCGGCGTTCTGCGCCAGCTCTTCCCGCGCTACCGGCCCGGCGCCGCGATGGGTTGAGCCGCTGCGGCGAAGCCCGCCTAGCGGATGATTCGCACGCGACCCTTGGCGTCGTCGCGCCGGCACCACTCGAGCCGCTCGAGCTGCTCGCCTCGCAGGGCGATCTCCTCCTCCAGCTGGCGAAGCGGGGCCGGCGGATCGATCCCGGCCTCAAGCGTCCAGGCGGCGATCCGCGGGTAGAGCCGCCTCATCTCCTCAAGCCACGCCGCAGAGGCCTCCCAGAGGGCCTTGCGCGTCATGCTCGCCGGTTGGCGGGCCAGGATCTGGCGGGCCTGCTCCCAGCTGATNTCCGGGCGCCCGAGCCTGCGGCCCAGCTGCGCGAGCCACTCGCGATCGTGGTTTTCCCGCCAAACCAGGCTGCCGTTGCCCGAGAGCTGGTGCAAGAACGACTGGGGGCGCCAGCGCCACTCCACCTCCTGCATCACCGCGCCCGCGTCGGCGATGCCGAAGCCGCTCACGGCACCACCTCCCGCACCAGCGGCAGCGGCTCATCCCAGGTCGGCTCGGAGGCGGAGAAGACGTTCGTGATCCGCCTGCGGTAGGGAACGGAGATCTCACGCCCGCTCTTGAGGGCGTAGAGGAAGGCCTCGATAGCAAGCCCGGCGCGCTGGCGCAGGACGCGATCGGTCTCATAGAGGAAGCCGGGCAATCCGATCTCCCAGCCGTAGCCGCGCTCCTCGTCGCGTGCCCAGGGGCGGGCATTGCGCGGCAGGCGCTCCTGCAGCAGAAAGGCGTTGTCGCCCAGCCGCATCGCCTCCCACCAGCCGCGCATGCCGCCGCTCTCCACCGCCCCGGTCACCCGGCGCATCTCGTTGTAGAGAAGGGAGATGGTGACGTCGAGTTCGCGGCGCGAACCGTCTAGCGAGAACTCACAACCGGGAAGGAGCGAGACGGCACGATAGCCGTCCAGAAGCTGCGCCAGCTCCAGATCCTCGCCGACTTGGGCTTGCGCCACCAACTCACCGTCGCGCCAGGCGCGAAGCTCGCCTGCGGACAGCTCAAGCCCGGAGCGCTCAGGTGCCTCCGCCGGTCGATAGGGGACGGGGGACGCTTGTTGCACGCAGCGACGGTAGAACCAGCCCACCGGCGGGAAGCGATTTTGTCCGCCGCGGCGACAGCGGGGCCTTCTCCTATTTTTGCTTGCTGCTCCACTCGCTGACCCGCTCGCGCAGCGAGGGAGTGGGGGCGCCGCTGTCCACCAGGGTGGCGGCCCGAGACGCCGCCCGGCGGGCCGCCTGCTCGATCAGCCGTCCGACGATCCGTGGCGCCTCCAAGTAGTCGTGGATCTCGACCCAGTTGCCGGAACCGAACTGCCGCTCCATGTAGCTGGACGAGGACCCGGCCTCCTCCTTCTTGACGAAGGAGATGCCGATGACGCGAATGCCCTGGGCCTCGGCCGCCTTGACCTGCTCGGCGGCGGCGGGGATGTCGTTGGCCGCGCCGTCGGTGATGACGATCATCACACGGTGCTTGGCCTTCGAGCGCCCGAGCCGGGCGCGGGCGAAGCGCACGCCCTCGGCCGTCGGAGTGCCCCTGCCGCCGGTCTGCAGCAGGGCATCGATGCCACGCAGATCGTCGGAGTGCTTCTCCTTGTAGGCGTAGTGGCCGCAGTGGCCGGAGCCGCCGTCCCAGCCGTAGATCGTCATCGGCACCTTGGTCTCGCGGGCGGCGATACCGAGCATCTTGGCCATCCGGTACTGGTTCTCGTTGGCGAACCTGTCACCGGTCACCGACCCCGAGCGGTCGATCGAGACATCGATCTCCATGTCCAGGTTGAGCTTGAACCCGGGCTTGTAGAAGACGTTCGGGTTGCCGGCCATGGCGGCGCCCAGGCGCCGCGTGTCCAGCCTGCCGCGGCGCTGATAGCGCTGAGGACCCCGGGCCTCGGTCTTGATGCGATCAAGCCGAGCACTCAGCTGACGCGCCAGCGCGGCGAGCTGGCCCTGCTCTTCAGGGAAGGGATTGGCGCTCGTGCTGGAGAGCTCGCGCTGTGTCCAGATGCGCCAGCTCCTGGGCACGGCCCAGTCGCTGGCTTCGAACTTGCCGGCTCGGCGGCGCGCCTCCTCTCGGGCCTTCTCGTTCTGGCTGTCCTTCTCCAGGTTGCGCCGAGCCTTCTCGCGCAGCTTCTCGAGCTGCTCATCGGTAAGCCCCTCGGGCTCCTCATCTGTGCCGTCCTTCTCGCCGGCGCCCTTCGAGGAGCCGGATTCGTCGCGCTCGTCCGAGGCGCGGGGCGCCTTGCGATTGGGATCGAAGCCGCCGCTGGGATTGTCTCCGCCGGGGCTGTCGTCGCTGGCGCCGCCGGCCTCGTTGCCGCTGTCGCCGTCCTGCTCCTTGCCGTCTCCATCGCCCTGATCGTCACCGGAGCCGGCGCCGGCGCCCTTGTCCTTTTCGTCGCCGGTCTCGCAGCCGCCCCGCTCCTGCTGCTTTCCGCCGCCCTGGGGCTTATCGTCCCCCTTCTCCTTGTCTCCGTCTTCGCCGGCGCGGCCGGGGGCGAGCTGCTTCACCAGTTCATCGCTCAGGCCGCCGTCTCCCATGCCCCCGGGCATACCGTTGGCCGCCTGCTGCGGCTGCCCCGCTCCACCGCCGCCGAACGAGGGAGCGGACGGCATCATCTGGCCCATCGCGCCGGCCATCTGCTCGAGCATCTCCCGCTCCTCGTTGGTGAGCTCTTCGCGCAGAAGGCCGCGCTGGCGCAGGATCTGGTGAATCGCCTGGGCGCGCAGGATGCAGTCGGCGGTGTTGCCGGTGATCGCGGCCTGGATGTGCGGGCGGCACTCCTCCAGGGCCGCCTCGACGTCGGGGTGAAGTTCCCCGGGCTCGAAGCCCGGAACGGTCTCGGCCAAGAGGGCCGAGATGATCTGGACCCCGGGGTGAAGGGGCTTCTTGCCCCAAGGGCAGATCCGGGTGCCCCGTGGGACCACCACCCAGCGCTTGCCTTGCGCGTCGGTCTCTATCTTGAGCTCGTTGCCGTCGGCGTCGCAGGGGACGTAACCGTCGGGCGCCGGGTAGCGCATGTCGGTTGGCACCGGACGCACCGCTCCGACACGCGGATAGAGGCGGTCCAGGGCCTGGATGTACTGGTAGGAGGAGGGGCGCTCCCTGCGCTCGCGGGTCTCGATCATCCCGTCCTCGAGGATGTTGTGAAGCTGCTTGAGCTGCTTGGCGCCGATCTCCTTGCCCTCGCGCTCCATGCGCTCCAGGTCATCGACGAAGCGCAGGTAGGTGTCGCGGTCCGTGTACTGCTCGTGGCACAGCTCGTGCCGCAGAAGCCCGGCGATGCAAAGCTCGCGATCCTCCGGGGGCCCGTCGGGCGGCACGTCGGTCTGGATCGTGATGTTGCCGCGCATGTCGGTGAACGAGCGCCCACCCGGCAGGTACTTGTTGCACTCGCACTCCTCGCAGGAGCCGCCGTTGTAGTGCTCCTCGAAGGAGTGCCGGCAGCGCCCGCAGAAGTGCGAGAGGTTGATCTGGATGTCGCGACGCGCGGTGCGCTGGCGGGCGTAGGCCAAAAGGCGCTGGCGATGCGACTCCGAGCCGATGTCCGGCGGAGCCTCGTACTCCTTCAGCTCGAGGTCGCCGGCCCGTCGGCGCACGCCGGCCGGCAGCTTGGTTTTGGCCAAGCGATCGCCGCCGCGCCCCATGGCTTACACCTCATCGCCGTAGACGACCTTGCGGGTCCAGTCGACGATCGTCTCGAGGTTGAAGATCGGGTTCTCGATCCCCGCGTCCTTGCCCTTGTCGCCCTTCGTGTCGCTGCCGACCTGGTCGCGGAGGATCTCCCTGAGCAGCATGTCCCGGGCCTCGAAGCTCATACCGGACTCCGGGCCGGGCAGCGTGTGATGCAAGGTCTTGAGCGCCCGGTCGACGGCTAGGGCGTCGTCCTCGGCGGCGGCCATGATGATGTCGCAGAAGAAGCTCACGCCCTGGCGCATGCCGGGTGCGCGGCGCACCATGTCGCTCGAGCGCGTGCGCAGCATGCGGATCACCTCGACCGCCGGGCGCGCCACCTCGGGCGGGATCTCGATGTCGTGGAGAGCCTCGAATATCTGCTGCTGGTTCAGCGCCTGCTTGGCCTGGAGGGCGTAGCGGCGGCACTCCTGCTCGAGCGACGGGTAGTCGAAGTCGAGGTTCAGTGCGCGGTCGTGCAGGGCGGTGCCGAAGTCCTCGTCCTCCTCACCTGCGTTGTAGGTGATGGCCAGGACGAAGTCCGGGTGCACCGGGAAGGCGATGCGCCCCTTGGACGAGTTGAGCGTCAGGTAGCGCTGGTTGGGATCGCCGATCCGGTCGCCGGCCACGGAGTGCAGGCGGACCATCTCGGCCTTCAGGCCTGCAGCCTCCTGCAGGACGGCCACTGATGGCAGCTGGGCCATCCGGGTCAGCGGTCCCTCGAGCACGTCCGAGACCGAGACCACGTTGACCAGGTTGCCGTTCTCGTCCCGCGCCTCGTGCGTGCCGAGGCCGTCGGAGCCGAGCAAATCCTCGAGCGAGAACTCCGGGCCGATGTTGAAAGCTTGATACGGCTTGCGCCAGCCGGCGGCCGCCTGGCGCATGAACTCGTCCTTACCGGAGCCGGGCGGTCCGCGGAGGATGAACAGCCGCTGCCCCATGGCGTAGCGGTTGCGGACCAGCTTGATGTAGTCCAGCTCCTGGGTTCCGACGTAGTAGTCGCCTACGGAGACGACCTGCTTGTCGATGCACTCCTCCGGCTCGTCCTCCTTGCAGGACTTGCACTTGCCGCACGGCGTCGCGATGAGCTGGTAGCCGGGGTCGGGGATCAGGTGGCGGCCGCCCAGCTTCTCGGCTGCCTCGAGCCGCTCCTGCTCCTTCTCCTTGGGGATGACGCGCACCTCGCCTGTCTGCTCGTCGACCTCGTTGAAGAGCGCCTGGGCGACCAGCTTCGGCGGGTTCTTCTCGAGCGCGCGGGTGAGCACCTTGCGCCAGTGCTCCGCGCGGGCGCGCTCCAGCGCCCGGCGAAAGCGCGGCTGGCTGCGCCTTGGCTTCTGCAGCTTGTCGTGAAGCTGCGCGGAGTTGATCGTGAAGCTCTCGCCCTCGCCCTCGAGCGCCTCGTAGCCCGCCTGGGCCAAGAGCCGCAGTGACTCGATGGAGCGCTCGTCGCGATGGTTGGCCAGGGCGTCGGCCAGCTTCTGCAGGTGCGGGACCTGCGAGTCGCGCAGCCAGGCGCGCTCGGCCAGCGCCAGGCAGATCGCCGCGTTGCGCTGAGCGGGGGTGTGATCGTCCCCGCTGGAGAAGGCGACCTCCAGCTCGTCCAGGTCGACCAGGGCCTGGGTGCCGTCGTTGAAGGAGACCTTGTAGAGACCGTCGCCGCTGCTTCGGTGCGATGCGACCTGGGCCAGGCCACGCAGAAGCAGCTGCGGGTCATCCGGCTGGATCTCCAGGTCCTGGCCCTGGTAGTCGATCACCTCGCCGACGGCCTCGCCGCTGCGCTCGCCCTCGAGCAGCTCGGCGGTGGTGATCTCAAGGATGCGTGGAGCTTCGCCCCGAGTCCTGGCGGGAGCGCTCACGGCTCCCGTGCTGTTCCCTCCGCGTCCCATCTCGCAAGCGAAAGTAGGTCCTCGGCGCGGCCAATACCGGAATCTCTCTTATCCGCGGCGCGCCGTCTTTCCTGATGCGGGCGGGCGGGGATGCCCGCAAAAGGCAGCGATGCTTTCGCTTCCAGGCGCTCCGGTGGCAGACGGGAGCGCTTGGATCTCTGCGGGGATCGGGGCCTATCGGATACAGGCGGGCCGGCTTTGCGCCGGGCCGCCTGCGCTAGGCGCGCGCGTCGATCGTGGCCAGGACCAGCTCCTCGCGCCCGAGCAGCGCGATGGCCTGATCGCGGGAGATCTCCACGAGGCGCCCTTCGAGCATGTGAGCGAAGTTCGCGTCGTTGCCGGTGCGCGTGAGGAACTCGCGCGCGGCGGGATCGGCCATGCTGAGCAGGTCCGCCGGCAGGGCGAGCCTCTGCGCGCTCAGGGCCTTGTCGCGCGGCAGCCCACGGGTGATACGGACGATGAGCCCGCCGGCGTCGAACTCCTCGATGTCGCGATCGGGATGAGGGCCGTCCGACTCGTGGATCCCCCGGAAGCGTCCTCCGATCTCCCAGCCCTCGGGCCACGCCTCGTCGCAGGCTCGGCGCGCCACAGCCTCGAATGCGTCCGGGTCCGGGCCTGAAAGCGGGGCGATCACTTCATAGTGGGCATGCATACGGCACTCCTGTTCTTGGGTGCATGGCACTGTGATTATGCGGCAGAAGCACACCGAATACCGGAACGTTTAGCGGGAGGCCTTTCCCGGCCTCACCTGCCGGCGACCGATGATTGATGATCCGGCAGGCGCCACAAGGCGGGCAACTGCCTCTCCTTCTGGGAAACCCAGGTTCTCCCGGCGCCCGTTGCCTAGAGTCGTTTCGTGGGTAGGGGAGGACACCCGTCACCAGCCGCTCGTCAACAGGAGGCTCTGCGAGCGAGGCTCAAGCCGGCAGTCGCCCGTGACGATGCGGCCATCGGGCTGCCCGCGCCCTGCGAGGCGGTCAGGGCGAACCGTGAGAGGCTGCTTGACGGCAGCACCTACTCGAGCGTGAAGAGCGCCTTCGACCTGGACGCGCTGGCCTCGGCTCTGTGCATCACCGCGGAGATGGCGCAGGAGCGCTTCCGCGACGGCCGCACGGCCTCGGTCTTCATGGAGGACCTGCTCGCACACAGCCTCGGCATCGAGAAGGCCGAGAGCTCGAATGCGGCGTACGACGTAAAGGACGGGGACCAAAAGCATGAGGTTCGCTGCCTGACGAGCGGAGGCCTGTCCTTCGCCCCGAGCGGGATGATCGGTTCGGGCCGCACGTTCGACCAGAAGAAGTTCCGCGAGAAGCTCGACCTGGTCGCAGCCTTCTTCATCGCAGACATCACGGAGTTCCCCGTGGTCACCATCCACGTGCTTCCATCCAAGACCGTCAGCCGCTGGTACGACGATGGGAAGCTGACGAAGCAGGCGAGGCTCAGCCTCGCGAGAGCCCGCGCCTTGTTCGCTGAGCTCGCACGCGAAGCCGAGTCAAGCGCGCTCGCCGAGCGCCCGGAAACCACCCAAGCCCGTTCCTTGGTGGGCGCTTGAAGCAGAACGCCTCCGCTGCCCTCCGCTGCCTCATGAAAGCGACGCTGCCACCTTGTCCAGCGCCGCCTTCGCCCTGCTCAGGGCGTCCTCGCTGCCGCTCAACGATGCAGCCTTGAGCCCGCGAAGAGCCGCCACGATCTCGTCGCGCCAGGAGCGCGGTGACTGCTGCAGGAGCGGAACGCGGACCTCCTTGAGAGCGCCGGAACGGATCGTGTAGAGCCCGTTGCCGGCGTGGCGCTCGTTGCCGCGCAGGGCCTGCTGCCCTGAGGCGGAGATCAGCCACGCGAACAGCACCTCGACGAGCTCGCGGTGCTCTTCGCGCAGGTACACCAGATTCGGGACGGCCGCGAAGGGCGCGGGCGAGACCAGCTGGCGCTCGGTCGTGTAGGCCATGAGCAGGTAGTCGCGGCGGCGGAAGTTGCTGATCACGAAATCCCACGGAGGCGCCACATCCTGCCGCCACCACGGCTCACGAGCCTTCTGCGTGGGGCGCAGGTGCACGCCCTGCTCTTCGGCGCGATCCAGGTACGCACGTGCCGCTGCGGACGGTTCGGCTCCGATCTCGAGCAGCCAGCGCCTCTGATCGGTGTTCTTGAGCTGCTCGATCTGCTCGGGCGTGTGGAAGTAGGGAGTGGGCAGCTGGTGGGGTCGGATCAAGCAGTAGCGGACCTCCTGCTCGAGGCCGTGCTCCGTAGCCTCGCCCCAGGACACGAGGAAGAAGCCGTTGTTGCCCGTGACATGTCCCGGCTTGATCACACAGAGCTCGTCGAGGCGCTGGCTTCTGCCCTCACCGTTCGGAGTGCGTTGATGCGATCGCCAACGGCGCTCGACCCGTAGATCGCCCTTGGCGATGAACTTCCCGCCGGCAACGAAGTCGGGCCACGGCGGGAAGGGCGCCCGGCCCTTGTGCTGCAGGAACGTGATGCCGGGTTCCTTGGGCCGGCGCTTCTCGGCGAGAACCAGCGCGGCTGTGCTGACCACCTGGTCACCGAAAAGCTTGCCGTCGGTCAAATCGACGATGACCTGCGCCGCGTCCTGCTCGACCAGGAAGCGCTTGAAGGCGACCCCGGACTTGGTCTGCATGAACTCCGTCGGCATCAGGAAGATCATCCGCCCGCCTTCAGCCAGGAGGTTCCAGCACTGGGCGTAGAAGAGGGGCGCCAGGTTCGTGGTGCGCGGGAGCCGCAGCCCGAGCGTGCGCTCGATGTGCTCATGGATCTCGTGCTTGTTCGGGATCTGGGCGTGGCTCACGTAAGGCGGGTTGGCGATGATCGCCTCGAAGCGCTTCTCGTCGGAGATCGCCCAAAAGTCATCGACGATCTCGGCGCCCGGCAGGCGCAGTGAGAGCACCTCGCGCAGGTCGGCGTCGATCTCCGCCGCCGTGAGCCGCGCCGAGGTGAACGGAGCGAGAAGATGCCCGCAGCCGGCGCCGGGATCCAGCACGGTGCCGGGATCGATCTCGGCGATCCACTCAGCCATCCACCCGGCGAGATCAGTGGGAGTCCAGAAAGACCCCTGACTGCGCCGCTGCTGCCGAGTGGCTTTCGCCTCCCATTCCTCGAGCTTCTTTCGCCAGGCCTCCACCCGGCGAAGGTCGGGCGAGTACGCCGCTCTGCGGCGCCTTTTCGCGACCGCAGCACGCGCACCTCAGCGCTGGCCCCTTGCGCGCGGCCCAAGCACCCACCCACACGCCTGCGGGTGGCCCCGCGACATGCACCACGATGCATCACCGCGGTTCGCCGCCTTGCACCGGACGGGGGACGGGCGCCGGCGCTCAGGGCAGCTGGTTGTCCTCGCCAAGGGCTGCGGTCCGGGCCGCCAGGCAACCTATTGTCGAGGGAAATGACCCCGAAGAAGTCCAAGCGCGCCTTTCGTCCGCAGCAATGGGGGATGGGTGTGCGCCGCCCAGGAGGCGCCGATGAGGCTCCGCCCGACCCGCAGGCGAAAGAGCTGGTCTGCTCGATCGCGGGCACCAAGCCGCGCTTTCGCTCCGGCGACGGGTTCGCCATCTGGAACGCCGTCTGGGAGGTGGACGGCGAGGATAAGCCGCGGCAGATCTCGATCCAAGGCCAGCTGGACCTGGTCAATCCCGGTGAGCAGCTGGCGTGCAAGGGCCGCTGGAAGCGCCACCCGGTGCACGGCTGGTCCTTCCACGTGAGCGAGTACCGATCGGCGCTGCCGCAGAACGCCACCGGCATCGCCGCCTGGCTCGAGGCCCGGGTCGACGGGGTGGGGCCGACCTTCGCCAAGGCGATCGTCGACCACTTCGGAGCCGAGCAGGTCTTCGAGATCCTGGACGCCGACCCGACCCGCCTGCGGGAGGTGCGCACTCCCGCCGGACGCAAGCTGCCTGAGAAGCAGGTGGACAAGGCGATCGCCGCCTGGGACGAGGCTCGCGAGATCCGGCAGATCGAGACCTTCCTCTTCTCCCACAGCGTGACGCCGAAGCTGGCCACCCGGCTCTATCGCGCTTACGGCGACGAGGTTGTCGAGATCCTGCAGAAGGAGCCCTACAAGGTCACGGAGCTGCACGGGATCGGCTTCAAGATCGCCGACAGGATCGCGCTTTCGATCGGCATCGACCCGGCCGACCCCGAGCGCCTCAAGTCCGGAGTGATCTACACGCTGGAGGAGGCCGAAGGACAGGGGCACGTCTACCTTTCGATCGAGGCCCTCCTGAACGCGGCCTCCGAGGCCCTCGCCGTCCAGGACAAGGAGGCGATCGCCGCGGCCGCCGGCGCCCTGGCCCGCGAAGGCAAGGTGGTCGTCGAGGACGACACCTACGTCCGCCAGCGCGTCTATCTGCGCCGCTGGCATCGCTGCGAGTGCCGGGTCGCCTCGCGGATCCGCGAGATGGTCGGCACGCCGGAGACACCGCTCTTCGATGATCCCGAGCGCCCCAAGGCGCCCGAGGGGTCCTCGCCCGAGGAGATCGAGAAGCTCAAGCTGCCCACGGACGAGCAGTGGGAGATCATGGAGCTGGTGCGCAAGAACCGCCTGGCGATACTGACGGGCGGCCCCGGATGCGGCAAGACCCAGTCCGTCAAGCTGATCACCGACCTGGCCGAGCACGAGCACATGAGGGTCGCGTTGGCTGCGCCGACCGGCAAGGCGGCCCGCCGGCTGCAGGAGGCCACCGGCCACCCGGCGCAGACGATCCACCGCCTGCTCGAGTACTCGCCGTTCGAGGGCGGCTTCAAGCGCGACGAGACCAATCCGCTGGAAGCCGATCTGGTGGTGATCGACGAGTCATCGATGCTCTCGCTGGATCTGGCCGATCACCTGCTGCGGGCGATCGGGCCGCAGACGCACCTGCTCTTGGTCGGCGACCCGGACCAGCTGCCGCCGGTCGGCGTCGGCAAGGTCTTCGACGATCTGATCCAGTCGGGCGTCGTCCCCCGGGTCCACCTGACGAGGATCTTCCGCCAGGCGGCCCGCTCGATGATCATCCAGAACTCGCGGCGGATCAACGCGGGCGAGATGCCCTACCTGCGCAAGGAGGAGGCCGAGAGCTCGCTCGGGCAGAGGATGATCAACGACTTCTACTGGGTGCCGCGCCAGGACGCCGATGCCACCTTCGCCATGACCATCGACATGGTCTGCAACCGCATCCCGCGGGCGTTCGCCGAGAAGCTTCGCATCGACCCGGTTCGCGACATCATGGTGCTGGCGCCGATGCGCGAGGGCAAGGTGGGCCTCAAGCGCATCAACGAGGAGCTCGAGAAGCGACTCAATCCCGGCCCCGGCGGCAAGCCGAAGAAGCCGATCGTACCGGCGCGCGGGATCTGCGTCGGAAGCCGCATCGTCCAGACCAAGAACTCCTACCACCCGACCGACCCGGACAAGTCGGTGATGAACGGCGAGGTGGCGATCGTCCGCGACTACGATGAGGAGAAGAAGGAGGCCCTGCTCTCACTCGAGGACGGGCGCGAGATCTGGGTGCCGACCGCGGACATGGAGACCTACCAGCTGGCCTGGGCCATGACCGTCCACCGCTCCCAGGGTTCGCAGTTCCCCGTGGTGGTGGCGCCTGTCAGCACGAGCCACTACACGATGCTGAGCCGCGCGCTCAGCTACACCGCCGTCACGCGCGCCTCCAAGCTGTGCGTGCTGGTCGGCGAGTACAAGGCGCTGGCGATGGCGGTCAAGAAGGTGGACATGCGCAAGCGAAACTCCTCCCTTCAGCCACGGATCCTCAACCCGGCGATGTCGGGGGAGCTGTTCTAAGCGAAAGCACAGCATGCGGAGCAGGCCCACCTACCCGCTTGACGTGGGACGAGGAGCCAGCTTGCTCACCGCGGCGAAAAGCGCTCCCGGCGGCATGCGGGCGCTGCGGCTCCGCGAGGCGGACCTCGAGATCGCCGAGGCCACCGCTGAGCTGGGATTTCGTCCGCCCGACCAGCTCGATGCGCAGCTGCTGAGGATCCATTCCTCTGGCGGACCGACCATCATGAAGATCGCCGTCTATGAGCCTCGTGTTGCCGGTCGCCTGCGCGTCTACTACCGCACCGAGCTGCTCTACGACCGCGAGACGGAGCGTTTCTGGCTTGTCCGCGAGCCCGCGGCCGAGGCGATCGTGAGCGAAGACGAGCCCTCCTCCCGGCTTGCCTTCGCCCTGCTCGGCCTGCTCGGCGGCCTGGCCCCTGCCACCGGCGGCCCGGGCGTGATCGCCGGGTCCTGAAGGGAGCCTTCCACCGTCCTCCCGGCGGTCGCATCGCAGGCCCTTGCGCTGTTGCCGTGGTTGCGCCGGCTCGCCTTGCTCAGCCCTGGGCTGCTCCCAGCGCCTGGAGGTTGGCCAGGCGCTGCTCGACCATCCCGATCCCATCACGGGCGGCCGCGAACATGGACTCGATCTTCTCGCGCGGCAGTCGCTGGTGATCGGCCAGCAGCCGGGCCTCCTCCGTCGATTCGGCCACCTCGTGCGCGGGCACCGAGCCGAGCGCGTCCTTGAGCTGCAACTGAAGCCGGTGGAAGTTCATGCGCCCCTCGAGCTCTTGCCTGAGCGCCTCGTGCTCCTCGACGCGAAGCCTCTTGAGCTCCTCGTCGGCGCGCGGATCCAGTCTTTGCTCCTCGAGATCGAGCTGCCGCGTCGTTCGGCTCAATGAGATCGCCCTGCGCCTCGAGGCCACCGTCTCGATCTCGGCCTGCGCCCGCCGCAGATGATCAAGGGCCTCCCGCAAGGCAACGCGTCTCAAGCCTCTCGCCTCCAGCTGCTGCTCCATGGCTGCGATCCGATCATCGAGCTCATCCCTCTCCTCCTCGTAGCGCCTCAGGCGACGGCGTTCGTCGCTTTTGACCGAGCTGGCGGCGTCCTTGATCGCCGCGTCGACCTCCCGCCGGCGCAGTCGCAAAAAGCCGTACTGCTGCCTGGGGTCATACCCCCACTCGCGGAGGTAGCGCTCGAGATCCGCTCGACGCTCGCTGAGGGTCGTCTCCCGCGGATCGGCGAGGATGCCGAGCTTTTGGGCAAGCTGGACGGCGGCGGGATCGCCACGGCGCTCAAGATCGCGCTCATCGGCGACGACCCCTTCGCGGGCACCGCGGACGCCGGCCCCCGGCACCGCCGCTCCGGCGTTGTTCGCACCACGTCCCACTCTGGTGGAGCTTAGGAGTGCCCCACCGGCGGACAGGCTTTTCCGTTCGCGCGCTGCAGGGCGAGGCGCGGTGGATGCGGACGGCGGTCGGCGCCCGCGCGAATTGGACTCCTCGTCCGATAGTCGCAGGAAATGGAAGAAGTGGAGCTGATCAAGATCGTGGTGGATCTGACCATCGTCTGGCGGCGGCTCAGGCAAGAGCGCAGGCGAACGCAACGACGCTCGTCCGCGAACGCCGCGAGCGGCAGCAAGCGAGGCACCCATGAACGCCGGCTCCTCGTGCTCGGCCTGAGCCCGGCTGCTGCAAGCGCTCAGCTCGCCGAAGCCACCGGCTCGCTCTCTGCGCCCATCGCCCCGAGCAGGCGAACCAGGGCACCGGCGGCCTCGGCGACCAGCTGACGGCGCTGGACGATCGCCGAGGGCGGCGGCGAGGAGACCGCGACCAAGCCGCTCTTCGGAGCAACCGAGGCGCTGATCGTGAGCATGATCTCCTGCACCCCCGGGGCTGCGCCGCGCCGGCCCAAGAGCGCCTCCAGCTGCCGGCGTCCCAGCTTCCCCTGGGCCTCGAGGCGCCGAGGCAATTCGCTTCGAGGGTCGAAGGCCAGCTTTGGATCGACGTCGCCGAGCACGGCCTTCACCGCGTTCTCGTCGATGCCCTCCTCGCCGCCGGCGAGCCGCTGGCCGGCTGCCGTAGCGTCCACGGTGAGCGGGTAGAACCAAAGGCCCTCGCGCTCCTCTCCGGCGCCGCCGGAGATGACGCCGTCGGCCAAAAGCCGGCCGGCGCCCCCGATGAGTCCCGCCGCCGCGGCAGCAGGCTCGAAGGCGTTGTGGCTAGGAGAGGTTCCTTGGGAAGCACGCGCCCCGGAAGCGGGGCCTTTGCCGGTGGGCTTCGAAAGCCGCACCCAAAGTCCCTCGTAGCCCAGCCACTCACCCTCGGCGTTGGCGCGATAGTCGAAGCGCACCTTCTCTCCGCCAGCGACGGCGCGGATGGTGAGCTCGCGTTGCGTCGTTGACAGGGCACCGTCGATCTGGGTTGAAAGCCGACGGCCCGAGATCGCCCGCAGCGCCTTGTCGGCCTTTGCCCCTGCCACCACCTGCACATCGACCTCCGCGTGCAGGTCCCAAGCCTCCGTGGCAAGGCTGGACGCTGCCAGGCGTGAGCGCTCGAGCATCTGCGGCAGCGGCGGAGGCCCGCTGTCCCCGCAGCCACGCAGGACCAAGACGACGGACGCGGGCACGGCTATCAGGGCCAGGGCGGCAAGCAGGCGGCGCGCAGACATCTCGCCGCCAGGGTGCGCGTAGCAGCGCCGGCGAGCGTGGGTTTTTGCCTTGCCGCAGGGCGCACCCTTCGACGCTGATCACCGCCGATGTCTTCGGTGGCGGTCCAGCACTTGCCATATACTCGGCCGCGGATATGGCGTCGGAGAAGCAAGACCCGGAGCTGCGTGAGGAGATCAGCGGCCTGGCCTGCCGGCGGGCCGAGGAGATGCTCGAGGAAGCTCGCCCGGCTCGTGAGTGGCTCAAGGCCCGACGCCGCGGCGAGGGCGATCCCGAGGAGTGGACGACGCACACGGTCAAGATCGTGGGTCTGCATGCCCAAGCCGCGCGCCTGGTCGATGAGATGGAGCGCGACGGCTTCGGCGACGTCGAGGGCCGCGCGAAGCTGGCCGAGGCCCGCGACGAGCTGCGCAAGCTGTCGGCTGGGATCGCCCGCCAGAGCAACATCGACGAGGGCCTCGTATCGTCAAGCTGAGGCTTCGCTCTCGCCGGCCAGCTCCTCCGTCAGCTTCTCCAAGAGCAAGGCGCTGACCACGGGCCCTTCGCTCTCGGCGATCATCTGCCTGTAGCGCCCGATCTGAAGCTTCTCGCCGGCGGCGACGGCGGCAGGGTTGAACATCAGGTGCTGGCCGTCGACCACAGCCAGCGGCCTTACGCCGGGGGCAAAGCCGCGCTCGTGGATCTTGAGAGCGTCCTCCAGCTGGCGGTCCTGGCCGCCGCCGACAGCGCTCATCAGCTTCGCTTCCAGGGGAAGGTAGGTGGCGTTGACCTTGATGATTCCGTCCAGGCCCTTCGCGCCTTCGTAGCCCAGGTGCTCTCGGGCGAAGGCCATCAGGGCGTCGTCGGAGCCGTCGAGCACGCAGGCACCGCTGGAGTGGGCCAGGAACTCCTCCGCCTCCTTGACTGCGAAGGCCTCGTGCAGCCAGGCGCGGAAGGCCGGGCCCAGCTTGCGCGAGCTGGAGGCGGGCGCCTCGCATCGGCTGCGAAGCTCCTCCTTGCCCAGGGAGTAGATCCGCCGGGCCAGCCTTCGAGCGGCCCTCGAGTTGTCGCTCAGATGACCGCCGGCGCTTGTGCGCAGCAGGTTGACATCGATCCCCTTGACCGGGAAAGTCTTGAGGCGATAGAGCGCCTCCAGGAGGGCGATGTCGTCGCGGGCGTCGTAGGCGCGCGAGATCTCCCGCCACTGCTTCTCGCTCAGCGGGCGCTCGGCGCCCTCCTCGGTCTCGTAGACGCCCAGCAGCGAGTCGACGTAGCCTGGATCGTTGGCGATCCGAAACGAGCGTCGAGTCCACGGGTTGCGCACCGTCGACAAGAACTCCTCGAAGGTGAGGCGGGAACGCCCGGCGACCTCGCAGGAGGCCAGCGGACCGGCCTGCTTCTTTCCCCTAAGTCCGTGCCTGGCCCGCCTCTTAAGCGCCGCGTGCTGCCGGCGCAACACAGATGGGGCCCTCCCAGCCGCGTCCTTGATCGTCCCCTGTGAGCTTCCCCGTCCCACGCACCGATCATTGGAGCGGCGACTGAGCGTTTCCGGGATTTCGCTGCTCCCGGACAGCCGCCGATCCCTATACGTCACCGCCGGACGTCTCGCCGGCGTGCTCGTGGCCCTCGACCCGGCAGAGGGCCTGTGAGAGCAGGGCGCGGGCGCGGGCGAAGTCCAGGCGCCGGCGGAAGCGCCCGTCCTCACGCACCCCCTTGAAGGCGGTGAGCAGGACGTCCTCGGTGCGCTCCCGCCATTCCCAAAGCAGCTGGTTGGCGGCGTCGATCAGCTCGGGCTCGCGTCCCTGTTCCAGGTCCTTGACCGAGATCCGCGTCAGCATCCGCGAGGTGTGCTTGATCCGCTCCGGAGCGATCTCGGAGGCCGGGCAGAAGCGGATCGTCGGCTTGCGCGTGTCGTCGATCGCCCGCAGGCCGACGGTTCCCTGGCGGTCGTTGAAGCGAAGCCGCTCGGCGCACGGCGTCGCCTCGGGCTCGGCGCCCAGCTGCGAGTAGCGGCCCAGGCGCTGGTCGGCGCGCCAGATCTCGAAGTCATCGCTCTCCTCAGGGCCCCACATGACCAGGGCCGTAGGCATCTCGGTGTCGTCGAACATCTGGAAGGGCAGGGAGACGAAGTGCTCGAGGCGCTCGCGGAAGTAGCCGGAGGTGATGAAGGACTCCGGGATGATCATCGCCACGTAGGGGCAGGCCTCCAGAGCCTCCTTGACCGCGACCAGATACAGGGACGGATAGCCGCGGAAGTCCTCGCGCCGCACACCCAGGCCCTTGCGCTTCGCCTGGTGCAGGGAGAGGTAGGGCGGGTTGGTGATCGTCATCTCGTATCCCTGCGGGTAGCTGGCCAGGCTGTCGTTGTGGCGCACGCCGGCAAGCCGGCGGTCGATGTCGTAGAGGTCCCAGCTGGCCTCGAAGCCGGCCTCGGCGACGAGTTTTGGGATCCGGCCCACCCCGGCGAAGGGCTCGAGCAGCGGCATGCGCGGGCGGGCGGCCGCGTACCAGCGCCTGAAGGCCTCGAACACGAAGGGGTTTCCCTGCGTGTAGAAGACGCCCCGGCTGAGCTTCTCTGCATCCGGCCGCTGCACCCGGCGAAGCTCGGCCGGGCGTGCCGATCAGCGCCCGCTTTTCGCTCAAGCGCGGCGAGCCGGACGGGGCTGAGGACGGGCCGGGTGAAAACCGACGCACCCGCGTCGGCGTGCCCTACGTTTCCGGGCGTGAGAGAGCGACGGCGCACAACCCGCCCGCGCTGACTCCGGAACCTCCTGGGTCCCGCGGGCGCGACAAAGGAGGTATGCCGCTTTGCTCTTTCACCATGCCCGCGAACTGGACCACGTGTGCTTCGGCGTCGTCCGCCAGGAGCGCGTCAGCCGCCTGCTCGGCCCCGAGCCGACCGACTGCCTGCGCAGCGGAGGGCCCTGCCCGATCGACGACTGGCACGAGGAGGCCGTCTGGATGGAGCCGGCCTACGACTGGCTTGCCGAGCGCATCGGCTTCTACCCGCTCTTCCTCGCCGTCGGCGACGTCGAGAAGGTCTCGCGGATCACGGGCTACGACGACCAGTTCCGCCGCAAGCACCGCCCGCGGCGGCTGCGCAACAAGGTGCTCTTCTCGTTCGCCGACCTGCCGGAGCCGGTTCGCTTCCAGGACTACGACGCCTGGCACTTCACGATCGGCGGAGCGATGGAGCTCGGCACCCACCACCGCGAGGTGGTCGTCCCGCCGTACTGGGAGAGGCTGATCCTCAAGCGCTCCTACCGCCGCTCGGACTGGCTGCGGCTGGCACGGCGCCACCCGGGGTCGGTGCAGGCCACCGTCCCGCAGCTCGACCTGCGCCGCGCCGATCGCATCTGGTGCCGCAACAAGGACACGGCGCGCCGGCTGGCGCGCATGGGCTTCGATCCCGAGCGCATCGAGGTGCGGCGGGTGCGGGTCGAGCGCTGGTGGTGAGTAGGCGCGCTGGAGCACCAGGAGCTCCCGGAGCCCGCGGTCGCCTCAGACCCGAAGCAGGCTGACCAGATCCTCACGCAGATCGTCGAGCAGCTCGGGATCGACCGAGTCGAGATCCTCTGCCTCGACGGCCTCCATGGCCTCGGAATGGCGCCGCTCGAAGGAGGCCACCTCCTCGGGGTGGCTCAGCTCAAGCTCCTCGAGCAGCTCGGCAAGATCCATCTGCTCGCGGCGATCGACGATCCCTTGCGTGCTTACGCTGTTGCCTCCGCGTCCCATCGCCGCCAACCTAGAAGCGCCGGCGATCGGAGTGGGGTTTCTCCGATTCCGCTCGCCCGAAGCTGCCCGGCCTGCCTTGCGCGTTAGCCCTGGCCGGCCTGCTGCCTGCTCCGCTCGAGCAGGCCCGCGATCACCGCGCCGGCGCCCAGGGCCAGGGCCAACACAGCAAGGACCGTGTTCGCGTTGCCGGTGACCAAAAGCCAAAGGCCCAAAAGCCAGACCAGGACAGCGGCGGCGGTGATCCGGCTCAGGCGGTTGGCCGGGGCGCTCTCCACGGCGGCCTCTTCCTGCTCCGCGGCCTGGGGGCCGGCGGATTCGGGCTTCGTCGCCTCGAGGGCCTCGTCCGCCTGCTCGGATGCCTTGATATCTTCCTGCATCGCAAGCCCGACGATGCGGCGTGCCCGGTGGGGGACGCGCGTTTTCCCTGCCGCTTCCTTGTCTTCAACGGCGACCGGATCTCCGATCGCACAGGCTGGGGCCTCAGCTCAGTTGCCGCGGATGTGGGCGTTCGAGCTCACGTTCATCGTCTTGCCCGCGACATCACCGCAGAAGGTGGCGTTGGAGTTCATGGTGATGTCGGTGCGGGGCGCGTAGAGGACCAGGTTGACTCGGCACTGCTCCGGAAGGCTCGCGTTCGAGTTCAGCACGACCCGGGTGCTGGTCCAGGGCGAGCCGGCGAAGAGGAGCCGCAGCTTGGTGCCCGAGTTGTACTCCGGTGCGGTTATCGTGGCGTCGGCGTTGACCACCTCGGAGTTGGAGTTGAAGGTCAGCTGGACCGAGTTCGGCGCCAGGCCGCAGTTCTCGGGCGTATCGAAGTAGATCGTCACGTCCCCGCCCTCGGGAATCAGAACGCGACTGTTCGAGTTCAGCGCGATGCGGCAGAAGGAGTAGACACCCGAAGGGATCAGGTAGTAGCTGTTCGAGCTCAGCTGCAGTGTGCGGGTCTGGGGATTCCACTTCCCGCCGTCGACCGGCAGGCGGTTGTTGTTCTGCTGCGAGACGATGCCCTGGTCGACGAAGGGCAGGGAAAGCGGCGCCTGGGCGAGCTGGCCGCCGCAGTCGATCTTGGCGTTCGAGTGCTTGCTGAGCGTTGTGCCGTAGCGGGCGTTGCCGCAGATCGTGGCGTTGGAGGACATGCTCAGGGCGCCGCCGGCATGCACGCTGCCGATGATCTTGGCGTTCGAGCTCATGCTGAAGTTGCCGAGCGAAAGCACGTCACCCTTGGCCGAGAATTCCTGCTCGTAGACGCTCGGAGCCAGAACGCCGGCGGTGGCCACGCGATCCTGGTCCATCACGACGGTGCAGGTCTGGGTGCGTCCGCTGCAGTCATCGCTCCAGCCGACGAAGCTGTTGTCGCCGGAGACCTCGACGCGCAGCTGGACTTCCGTTCCCTCGTCGAACATCTGGCTGCAGTCGCCGGGGCAATCGATCCCGGGGCCGGTCACGCGGCCCTCGCCGTCGCCGACCAGGTACACGTTGAGCCGGAAGCGATCAGGCTCGGGCGCAGGCGGCGCAGGCGGATCGACCGAGCCCTCATCGCCCTCGGAGCCGCCCGGATCCTGCGGGGAGGGGCCGTCGCCCTCATCCGGGTCAGGATCGGCTCCCGGGCCATCGCCGGGGCCGGGGTCCTCGGGCGGTTCCTCGCCCTCCTGCTCATCCCCACCACCGGGGCCGGGATCCTGCTCATCGCCCGGGAAGTCGCGGAAGGACAGGCAGGCACGCGCCTCCTCCTCGTCGGGCGCAGCGCAGTAGCTCAGCAAGCGGTCGGAGGCCCCGGCATCGACGTACGGAGAGTCCGAGATCTCGAGCAGGGCCAGCTCGTCGCGGCGCGCGCAGAAGGTGCGTCCGGTCTCCGAGCGTACGCAAAGCGAAGCCATCTGCGGGTCCTCGACCGAGACCGAGATGTCGTAATCGCTCTCCGATGGCGAGCTGCCGCCGCCGTAGCCGTGGAACTCGATGCCGCCCCTCACGGATCGCTCCATGCGATCGGCCAGCTCGTCTTCGTTCTGCGGATAGCTCTCCTTGTTGATCGCGTGCTGGCTCTTCAGCTCCTTCAGGGCAACGCCCAGGTGCTGCTTGGCGCGCGAGTCGTAGGCGCGATCGGCCCCGTCGGCAAAAGCCAGGTGAATCGCCACGGTCACGAGGATCGCGACCATGACGATCACGATGAGGACCTCAACCAATGTGAGGCCCCGCTGAGCCTCGAGGCGCTTGCCGAGTCTCAACCACATCGCGCTCAGACCTTCCTCTTTCCGGGAAGCGCGCACGCTCTCTTTCAGTTTCCTCGGCTCGGGCGCCGATGCCGGGCTTCGCCATGCGGGCAAGGCAAGGCGTCGCGCTCTCCTCGAAGGCGCGTGAAGGCGAAAAGGCGCAGCCCTCCGGCGCCCGGCCCTAGCGTCGGGACGTGGCGACGACGCGCAAGGCCGATGAGGTCGTCTGGCGAGGCCATCCCAGCTGGCGCGGGATGATCCCTTGGTATGCAAAGGGGGTCTCGATCGCGCTTTTGATCTCGCTGATCCTCTACGGCGCGAAGGCTGCCGGGGCCATCAGCGGCTTCCTCTTCGTCGTGGGCGCCCTGATCGCCTTCGGGATCGTCTTCGGCGTCGGCCACCTGAAGCGAGTGACCACCGTCTACACGATCACCCGCATCCGGGTCATGGAGGAGTGGGGGATCCTCAACAAGCGCCGCGAGCAGGCTCGTCTGGAGAAGATCACCAACATCACGGCCCGCCGTGACCTGTGGGAGCGCATGCTGGGCATCGGGCGGATCAACATCGATACCGCGAACGACCGTGAGGACATCCTCGACTGGTGGGGTGTTCCCAACCCGTTGCATGTCGAGGCCCTGATCGACGAGTTGCGCCTGGAGGCCGAAGGGAGGGAGTAGGTGTCCCGCATGGCGGGCAAGGACAGGGCCGCGGGGCAGACCCTGGTGCTCGCTGATCGCGAGGTCGACCTGACCAAGCTGTCCCTGGCCTCGCTCAACGAGCTCGAACGCGGAACCGTACGCTGCCCGCGCTGCCGCGCGGAGGTTCGGATCTCCTTCGCCAAGGGCTCACCGCAGGCCGCGCACCTGAAGCCTTGCGGGCACGAGCCCGAGGACGCAGATGCCCTGCGCCATCGCATCGCCCTCAAGGGCCAGCTGCAGGAGATCTTCAAGAGCGCGGCGATCGCCACCGACGTCGATCTCTCCCCTGAGATCGGCAGGCCGTGCCTGGCCGACCTGGCCTTGGTGACCCCCACGGGCGCCAGGATGGTCGTCTTCATCTGGGGCCGCTCGGAGCACACCAAGGACGAGGCGGCCCAGCTCGAGGACGATCTCCGTGCGGCAGGGCTGCATCCGATGTGGCTTTTGGACGGCAGGCGCATCCGCCGCCGGCCCGGCGAGGAGACCGAGCTCAGGCCCCTGACCCTGAAGAAGACCGAGACGGCGCTGTTGGCGCTGGACCGCCCGCTGATCTACCTGGGTCCTGAGCCGCGTACGATCTACCGCGCCTACCTTCCACGCCCGATCGTCGAGCTGGCCCACGACGACCGGGTCAAGCAGATCGGGCGCCTCAAGGCGGCGATCCGTCCCTACCGCCTGGGCCAGCTTCGCGTGCACGAGGGACAGTGGGCGATCGAAACCAGTGTCTATGACGCTCCGCTGCCTCCGCTGCCGCCGCTGCCGGAGCGCCTGGCGGCGATGCTGCACTCCTGAGAGCTGCTTCTCTGAGACGCGCTCCTCTTCCACACGTCCACGCCGAAGGCAGCCCTTGGTCACAGCAAAGGCCCCGCCGGATGGCGGGGCCTTTGCCTTGTGGAATGCTCCTCAGATCAGACCCGCTCAGTCTCCGACGGATACGTTGATCGCAGGAGGACCGTTCTCGGTGACCGTCAGCGAACCGGTGACGTTGTCCTTGCTGTAGGTCAGCGTCAGGTTGCCACCGTTGGCAGTGTCCACGGAAACCGCGTTGGTGACCGACGGCTCGATCCTCTGGATGTCGTCGATCTCCAGGCCCGTGAAGCTGCCCGCGTGCTCGGTCGAGTAGGTCTTCGCTGCCGTGTAGGCCTGGCGCAGCTCCTGCTTGGCAGCCGACTCCTTGGCCTTGTTCGTCTGGCCGAGGAAGCTCGGAAGAGCCACAGCGAGCAGAAGACCGATGATGACGATCACGACGAGGAGCTCGATCAGGGTGAAGCCCTGCTCGCCGCGCATCCGCTTGATCATCCCAAACACGTTGTCATGTCCTTTCCGGTACGGGTTTACACCTCGACCGTTGCAGCCCGACCAAGCGCGCACGACTTTTCTTCTGCAACGCTTGGCCTTTCTCGGAGAAGGACCAGCAGTGGAACCCGCTGACCGGGCGGCCAGCGGCGCGCTGGCGCTTTCCCCCGGAAAGGGAAAGAACCGGCCCAGGGGCGTCTGCGCCCGACGATCGACCGGTGCGGATCATCGTCGGGAGAGTGAGCTGTCGCTACTCGGGACGGATCGACGCCGAGCTTTCCCTGGGCGACGTCGTGGTTCTGTGGCGCGACTCGCGCGTCGGCTCAGGCGATGATTCGCTTCTGGTCATGTCGCGCGAGAGCGGCCTGCCGCCCAAGAACTGGATGCCGGCCGGCTCGCAGGTGGCGGCCGAAGAGTTCACCGGCTCCGGCAAAAAGCGCCGCCGCTCGCGCCTGGTCCTGGAGCACCCGCAGCGCGGGGAGCGCCTGGAGATCTTCTTCGAGAGCGTCGAGGCCGAGATCGTGGCCCCCTCGCAGCTTGAGCCGAAGCTGGTCAAGCTGGGCGCCGAGCGGGAGTTCGCCGATCTGCTGATCGTGAACCTGGGGGTGATCGAGGAGGGCCTTGAGCCCGTGGGGCGCGAGGTGCGCACCGAGGCCGGCCCGATCGACATCCTGGCCCGCGAGCGGGAGAGCGGACGGCCGGTGGTGATCGAGACCAAGCGCAGCCCGCAGGGCTCGGGACTCGCCGACTGCTACCAGCTGGCCCGCTACCTGGACGCCGTGCGACGCAGCAAGGAGTTCGGGCGCCTGCGCCCGCGCGGGATCCTCGTCGCCCCGCGCTTCGCCCGCCCGGCCCTGCAGTGGCTCGAGGAGCACCCTGAGATCAGCTACATGCGCCTGACCTACGAGCAGCTGCGCGAGCTGATCGACTGACTGCGCCCCAGCCACACGAAGGCCGGTGCGAGCGACCAGCAGCCTTCGGTCCTCGCCGCGGAAGCGATCGGTGCTTCGCTGTATCGTGCCTTGCGCTTTGGCCTTGGCGCAGACGCGAAGAGGAGCCGATGGCAACGCCTGAGGAGCTGATCGGCCTGATCGTGGTCGGGCGCGTCAGCAAGAAGCAGAAGAGCGAGATCGCAGCCGAGTGCCGCGACGGAGAGCTCCCGGAGTTCATCATCGGCGGTGGCATGGGCGGCTCGCTGGCGGCCTTCAAGGACCGATGCCTGATCGTCAAGAAGGGCCTGCTCACCTCGTTCATGGCCAGTGCGACCGGCGGTGGGCGAGCCGGGCATTTCGCCTACACCGACATCGTGAGCATCGAGTACAACAGCGGCTTGCTCACAGGCGCCCTGGAGATCCACACGCCGGCGCACAACGCTGCCCAGAGCGGCGGACTCTGGCGGATGGCGCGCCGCAAGGACGACAGCCGCAGCCCGTGGGAGCTGCCGAACGTACTCCCGCTGGACAAGCCGGACTACGAAAAGGCGCGCCCCTACATCCAGCGGATGCGGGAGATGATCGCCCAGGCCAAGCGCCAACAGGGAGCGCCGGCGCCGGAGACGGACAGTCCCGATCTCGCCTCTCAGCTGGAGCGGCTCGCAGCGTTGAGGGAGCAGGGAGCCCTGAGCGCGGAGGAGTTCGAGGCCGCCAAGCGCAAGCTGATCAGCTAGCGCCGAGCCTCGGCCTCCTGCGCCCAGGCAAGCGCCGCCTCTCCGGCGGGCGCCACACGCCTCGCTTCCCCCTGGTCCGGTCGGCCGCCTAGCTTCGCTTGCGTGGCGACTATCTACGGCGACGACGTGACCGAGGCCAGGGCGCTCCCCCGCCTCTTCTTCGTCTTGGAGGCCCCGCGCGGAGGACGGCTCGTCATCGAGCAGAGCGATCTCGGCGGACCGTCCTTCCTCAAGGTTCTCGGGCCGCGCGGCGGACTGCGCTTCGGCGGGATCCTCGAGGCGAAGGAGATCGACCCGCTGATCTGCCTGCTGGGCGCCGCCCGGGCGCGGATGCTGGCGGCGCAGGATCCCGAGCAGCTGGCCGTCTACCGCCGGCTGGCCGAGAAGCGGGGCGAGGTGCGCTCCATCGCAAAGCGAGAGGTGGGCGCAGCCGAGGCCGCCGCGGAAAGCGGCTGTGCGTCCGACTGGAGATGGGAGCGGTGATCGCATCCGAGCGCTCGCTCGATCCCGGGCCTTTTCGTCGCTGGTGCGATGAGCGCGAGGCCGAGCTGGCCGAGCTGCACGAGGCCCCGACACGCGTTTTGGCCTCGGAGCTTGGCCTGGACGAGCGGGTGCTGTATCGCTGGCGCCAGGAGAACAAGGTCCTCGACCGCGACCGAGTAGAGGAGGCCCTCGAGCGAGCCGGGACCTTCATCTGGGAGGTCTACGGGCATCAGGGGCCGGCCAGCGACCCGGTGCGCGACGCCTACTGCCGGCGCTGCCGCGACAACGTGATCGTGACCCAGGGGCGCTGCCCGTGGTGTGACGACGAGATCTCCGAGAAGGCCAAGCCCCGGCTTTGGTGCGAGCGCTGCGACCGCATCCTCTGCCCGACCGACGACGGCAGCTGCTGGCGCTGCGGCGAGCGGCTGCAGCCGATCCCCTGGGTCGACTGCAAGTGCGGGTGCGGGCGCAAGATCCCTGCCTTCGACCCGCAGGGGCGCCGGCACGAGTACGCCCGCGGGCACGCCCCGCGCGAGCTTGAGCGCGGGGGAGAGGTCGACGTCGAGCCGTTCGCCCAGTACCTAGAACGCCAGCTGGAGACGATCGACGTCGTCGGCGCCGTGGCCCGGGCGCACGGGATCAGCCGCGACGACGTCGTCCGCATGCTGCGTCGTGACGTCGCGACCATCGATCGCCAGCTGGTGCGTCGGGCCCTGTGGATCGCAGGCCGGCAGGGCGCGGGCAAGGGGATGCCGATGCGCCCCGACGCCGTCAAGTTCTCCGACCTCTATCCCGACGAGGTCCGCTCACGCACCTGCCCCAGCTGCGGCGGCGGCAAGGCGCCGCATGCCGAGCTGTGCAAACGCTGCCGGGTCAAGGACGATCGCCGCCGGGGCCGCCGCCCACCGCGCACCCAGACCAAGCTGCGGGCGGAGCTGATCGAGGAGGCCTACGGGCTCTATGCCGACGGGGCCAGCCTGCGGGAAGCAGCAGCGGCGATCTTCGAGCGCACCCCGCATCGCAACGTCGGCTCGGTGGCCCAGGCGCTCTCGCGCGAGTTCAAGCGCCGCGGCTGGACGGTGCGCGGGAGAGGACGGCGCAGAAAAAGGGGCGGCTAGCGGCAGCGGTGCAGGCCATGCCTGACCCTTGTCAAGCCAGCTGCGAGGCAGGTGCCGGCCCACGGCCCTCTCGCCGCCAGCCGGGGCGCATACGCTCACTGATCTCATCGCCCGCCGCTCGGGCTACGGACAGCGGCGAATCGTCTCCACCAGTTGACGAGCTCGCACTTGGTAGCCCTCCGGCGTGGAATGCACGGCGTCGATCAGGTACTCGGGGTGGCGGGCGATCGTCCGCCGCCAGTCCATCAGCACCACGTTGCGATTGTGGGCGGCGAAGCGGCGGATGAACTCGTTGAGCGGCTCCCGGTGCGCAGGGTTGAGCGTGGCCACCACCAGACAGCGCTGCGGCCCGGCCAGCTTGCGAGCGGCGCGCATATTGGCGGCCAGAAGCGGTCGGGCCTGATCCACGCCGCCCGCGATGCGCTCGTCGTTGGAGCCGAGGTCGAAGACGACCACGCGATGATGCGGGCGCAGCCTCGCACGCAGCACTCGCAATCCCTCGGGGCTCGGGCGGCCTCGGACGGCATTGATCTGGACGCGCCGGCCGAGACGCCGCTTGAGGTACGGAGACGCGCCGACCGAAAGACTGTCACCTATGACCAGTATCGAGGGCTTCTTCTTGGCGACCGGCTTGGAGCGAGCGGCTTCAGCCGTGAGCGGGCAAAGGGCGACGGCTGCCGCTGCGACGAGGAAGGCGACGGCAAAAAGCCCCGTCCTTTGATTCTCCGTTCTCTGCATCTCCGCGCTTCAGGTCCACAGGGCGCAGCGTCAGGCCCCATGATTCCCTCCAAGGATCTCCGCCCCTGGGGCCTTGACCGGCTTTTCGCTTGAGGGTCGCCCGGCGCGCCAGCTGGTGCGGCGCGTCCGCCAAGAGGCGCTCGGCTAGCAGAGGCCAAGACCTCGCCGCGCGCCAGCTCGCGCTCCACGTACTCGCGCACCGGCCCGTCCAGATACTCCAGGCAGGCGCCCGGATTCTCACGGATCGCGGTTCCGGAGATCGGCACGGCCTGGCGCTCCATGTCGACCAGGACGTGCCGGGCGCCCATGGACCGCGCCCAAGGCTCGCCGTAGGCCTCGGAGGTGAAGACGACGTCGGGTGCGAAGCCGAGACAGTCGATCGTTGCCTTGGCCCAGATCTCATCGCCCCAGTCGGGGATGCCGAGGGCAACCTGATCCAGGATGCGCACCTGCGCGTCGGGGAAGGCCGCGCGGATCCAGCCGGCCCGCGTCTCGGCGGGGATGCGATGCCAGGCCGAGGAGACCACGATCACGTGAAGCTCATCGCACCGGCGGGCGGCCTGCTCGATCAGATGGCGGTGGCCGCGATGGAAGGGGAGGAACTTGCCGAGCACGAGGCCCCGCACCGACCCCTTGCCGCTATCCGCCTTTCTAGTCATCTTGACTAGAAGTATAGGTCAGTGCGCGGACCGCCGCCAACCTTTCGCCTGCTGCCGCACGCCCTCTTAGCGAAGCCTGCGCGGAGCAAGCATCCTGCCCAGAAAGCCAGCAGCGGCGCATGGGCGCCGCTGCTCCTTTCAGTGTTCTTGGGCTTTCGTCCTGGAGCCTCAGCCGCGACGGCGGTACCAGACCAAAAATCCGATCAGGGCCACGGCGAGGACGACTGCGCCGATCTGAATGGGTTCCATAGCAGGCGGAAGATGCGCCCAGTGTCTCGGGCGCACATGGACTTTCGATAAGGATTCCGAGGGCCTGAAGGCAGGCCGCCCGGTACGTTCTCCGGCCTCAGGCGCAGCTTCGCAGGCCGGCGGCGTCTCCTCGAGCGGCAGGAAGCGGTGAGCCGGCGAGCGCCGCTCTGCCAGTGGAAAAGCGGACACCGAGGGAGCCTGCCACCTACCGTCGCTAGCAGGATGGGCCGTGCTTCAGGAGCCAAGACGACTCCGGCGGCATTGCCGCGCGGTCGGAGGGCCTCCGCGCAACGAGATAGCGACTGGGCCGTGCGCCTTCGCCGCGGCCTCGCCGCCCTGCCGTGGCCTGAAGGCACCGAGCTCTACGAGGTCGGCGGCTCGCTTCGCGACGAGCTTCTGGGGCTGGACCCCAAGGACCTGGACGTCTGCGTCTGCGGGGTCGGGATCGACGAGCTTCTGCGGGTCGCGGGCAGTGCCGGCCAGGTGCAAAAGCTCGAGGTCGCGGGTCGCCTGGTCGGGGCGCGCCTGCGGGCGCCGTTCACCCCGAAGGAGGGAGTGGAGCTGACCCTGGCCCGCACCGAGTCCTCGACCGGCTCCGGCCATACCGACTTCGCGATCACGACCGACCGCTCGATCACGATCCGCGACGACCTGTCCAGGCGCGACTTCACCTGCAACGCCATCGCCCGCCGGATCAACGCGGGCGGCTCGCCGGGCGAGCTGATCGATCCCTTCGGCGGGGCCGGCGACATCCGCAACGGCATCCTGCGCCAGACCAATCCGGATGCCTTGGCCGAGGATCCGCTGCGGATCCTGCGCGGGCTGGTGCGGGTGGCCCGCGACGACCTTCGCCCCGATGCCGAGACCGATGCCTCGATGCGCGCCAACGCCAGCGGCATCCGCCACCTCTCCGGCGAGCGGATCTACGAGCAGATGAACAAGCTTCTGGCCGCCGACGGCGCCGCCGACGCGCTTCGCCTGGCCCGCGACCAGGGAGTGCTGGCCGAGATCCTGCCGGAGCTCGCGCCGGCGATCGGCTTCGACCAGGAGTCTCGCTACAGCTCGCTCACCGTTGACGAGCACACGCTGTTGGTCCTCGAGCGAGCCTGCGAGAACGAGGCCTCGCTGGCCGCGCGCTGGGCGGCGCTCCTGCACGACTGCGGAAAGCCTGCGGCTGCCTTTCGCGGCAAGGACGGGCGCCTGCACTACTACGACAATCCCGATGATCCCGAGCAGCGGGCGCACGAGATCGAGGGCGCGGATCTGGCCCGCGAGGCCCTCACCCGCCTTCGCGCCGATGCTGACACCCGCGATCGCGTCGCCTACCTGGTGCGCCACCACATGTTCGGCGAGGACTCCCGGTTCGAGGATCTCTCCGAAGCCAAGCGGGCCGAGCGCGCCCGGCGCTTCCTCTCCCGCTACGGGCGCGAGTACGCCGAGGACCTTCTGATGCTGCGCCGCTGCGATCGAACCGGCAAGAAGAAGGGCGAGCCCGACCCGGAGATCCTGGCCAGCCTCGAGCTGTTCGAGCGCGAGGTGCGGGCGCAGTGGCAGGCGCCGGTCACCCGCGGCGAGCTTGCGATCGGCGGGCGTGAGCTGATCGAGCTGGGCCTGCGCGGGCCGGACGTGGGCTGGGCGCTGGACCGCCTGCTCTCCTTCGTCGTCAAGAACCCGGCTCGCAACACGCGTGAGCGGCTCATGGAGCAGGCCCGGCAGCTGGCTCGCTCGCATCGGCCCCAGGACCAAAGCCGGCCGGTGGCGCAAGCCGCCTGACGCCGGCGTCGAANCCGAGGCACCGCGTAGCGGCGTCTCCCAGGGTTGCGGCGCGATAGCACGCAGCCAACCGTGCATTGCGTTGCCGACGAGCCGCTACCGCGGCTCGTCGTGCGTTACGCGGACGCCGGTATCCGGTGTCCGCTCGTTAAGAAGATCCGGGGCGCTACTGGGCGGACAAGAGGCTGGGCCGCCGCTAGGGCGTAAGCCAGGTCAGTGCGCTCAAGGGGGAGCGGCATCGTCGTCAACGGGCACTCGCGGGCATCATGCCCGGCGTCGCCCAGGGCCTCGATCGCCCGGCGCACGCAATCCGCGCGAGCGAAACCTCCGACGAGCACGCTCGCATCCTCGCCCTTGCCGGAGAGCGCTGCCTGGACCGCCTCCTCGACGCCGAAGGCGTCTCCTTCGATCAGCTCGAACTCGCGAGCCGCGACACCCTCCACGATCTCCACCCCGCTGTCCTGCAGGTCATCCAGGCTCTCAGCCGGGCGACCGCTGTCGGCGAGCTCTTCGAGCATGAGCTCCACCTCGGCCGGATCGAGTAGGCGGATCGCCCTCCGGGCGCGGGCGATCCGGCCCGCCACCACCCGACCGTAGGCGCGGTCCAGATCCGCGAACGCATCGGCGAAGGGCTGGGCCTCCGGGGCCAGGGCCGCACGCAGATCGTTGCTCGGAAAGCGTTCGGGATGGACGAGCAGGTGGATCGCCCCGTCCGGATCCCCGGTCTCGCTCATCGCCCGCTGGCTCATCACACCGTCACCATACGGCGCCAGCGGCTGGATACCGTTCAGCGAAAAGGCGTCCTCTGCTTGCAGCTCAGGCTTTCCGCTCGAAGCTGCCCAAGCGCAGGCGCCGCGGCGCGCGGCCGGGTGCACTGCCTGGCGCTGGAGAACACCGGCGAGCAACTCGAGGCCATGATCCTCAGCTGCCTGGGCCTGCAGGCCGGGGAGGTCCTCTTCAGCTTGCGGCGGGCGCCGCTTTGCGATCTCACCGGCACCTACACCGACGGGCGCGATCGCCTCTGCACCGCCCACGTCGCAGGCCTTGGGGAGATCGAGGCCTGCATCGCCGATCGCCCGGTCGCGATCTGAGAGCACGCCGGGCTAAGGCAAGCTTCCGCGCAAGCGGCGGACCCGCGGCACTCTCGCCGCGCGATGGGAAAGGACTACTCGGCCCAGCGGGCAATCGCCGCGATGAGCAAGATGCGCTGCCACTACTGCAACGTGCCGACGGCGGCGACGATCGACCACATCCACCCGCGCTCCGGGGGTGGCGGATCATGGATGGCGAACCTGGTCTTGGCCTGCCCCTACTGCAACACCCGCAAGGGCAAGCGCCCGGTCGAGGAGTTCATCGCCTCCGGCGACTGGAAGCTCGAGCGCCCGCCAATGCCGGAGACGATGGATGCGATGCTGGCTGAGCACTTCGGAATCGAACCCAAAGCCTCGGCTGTACAGCAGGTGCGAACGGGTTCGCCGCACGCTCGCCTGGAGCTCCGCGAGGGGCAGGCAGCGTTGCTGGTTCGCCCCTCGGCCAAGCATTCCTGGACCAGCTTCGATCTCGGTCCCTGCGACCATCCCGGGGTGATTGCCGCGGCCTGGGACTTCCTGCGCCGCCACCACACGCCGTCAAAGTCGCAGAAGATCCCGGGACGCTACTGGGTGGACAAGAAGCTCGGCCGCCGCTAGGGGTCTACGCTCGGCCGTCGAGCTTGCTCAGCACCTTGAGGATGGCCGGCGCCAGCTGCTCGCGCTTCATCCGGTAGGGCGTCCACTTGTCCGCCGAATCCTCCTTTGAGCGAAGCCAGGAAGCGCAGGCGCCCTTTGCCCTTGGCCTCACCCCTGGAGGCTTCGGCTTCGAAGACCTCGCTTGGCACCAGCCGAACCGGCCCGAAGGTTGCGGCCCGCCCGTCGACGACGGTGAAGAGCATGTAGAGATCCGGTCGCGGCTGGAAGGTGGCCTCGCGGACATCGGAGAGGAACTTTTCCCCTCGGCTCAGGCGCTTCGAGCTGAGAAACCGCACCTTGACCTGGATGTCCACGGTCCGAAGGCCGCCGGTCGCCTTGAAGGCCAGATCGATGCCCTCATCGTCGACCATCCCGGTCATGACGTTGAGGCGCCCGTCGCTGGCCAGGATGCAGGTGGCGGCGATCAGATGCTCGACCGCCTTGCCTTTGCGGGCCGTGCTGCCCGTGCTCGCTGCCATGGACGAGGGAAAGCTAGCCCGTCGCCAGGACGAGCGAGAACCGGCGAAGCGGTCCGGATGGATGCGCCGGGTTCAGTCGAGCGGCGCGGAGGCGACGGCCTCGGCTTGCCGGCTAGATGGCGATCGACTCCAGGGCGCCGACCGTCAGCGGCAGCGTGGTCGTCGGGCACTCGCGCGCGTTGTAGCCGGCTTCGCGCAGGGCGTCGACGACCCGCGCGACGGCGCCGCCGCGATTGACAGCCGCCTACGAAGACCACGGCGTCCTCGGGCGAGACGTCGGACAGAGCCTCGAGGACCATCTCGTCGACGAAGAGGTAGTCGCTTTCCACCAGCTGGTCGAACGTCCTGGCCGGGACGCCGGCGACGACGTCGATCTCGCTGCCGGCCAGATCGTCGAGCCCCTCGGCCCGCAGGCCGATCCCGCGGGCCTCCTCGACCAGCTCCTTGACGGCGTCCGGCTCCAGGACGCACACCCTTCGCCTGCAGAAGCGGATCCTGCTGCGGACCTCGCGTCCGTAGTCGGTGTCGAGGTTGTTGTAGCCGGCCGCCAGGATGTGGGCGCCCAGCTGGATCGTCGCGTCCGGGTCGGCGCTCACGAAGCGCTCGGGATGGACGAGCACGTAGAGACCAGGGTGATCCCGCGACGCCGGCTTGCCTTCGAAGCAGCGTTGGTCATGACCATGACTCGGTCACCATTAGGGCACGCCGAGAGGCGCTACCGCTGAACCCAGGCTCACGGGCTACGGCTGGTCGTAGCGCGACACGCCCCTGTGATGTGCCCTCGCAGCTCGCTTCTTCGCCTTGGCCTTGCCCTTGCCGCGCTTCTTCCCCTTGGCCCGTTGCTGTTTCGCCGGCGGGTCATCGCTCAGGCGCTGCTGCGCCTCGTCGACTGCCTGTGATCCCATCGGGATCACGACCTGCCAGGCCAAAGCCAGGCCGAGAAGAGCGACGAAGATCGGGCGGATGAGCACCTTCTCGGTGAACGAGCCGGTGGTGATCTGAAACGGCTTCGGCAGCAGGCTGATCCGCTTGTCGGAGAAGGGCCAGGGCCAGGGCACGGGGACGTTGGTCATCGAGTCGGTGACCAGGTGCGCCAGGTAGCCGAAGAAGACCGCGAGCGCGACCAGCGGCATCACCTGCGGCGTTGCCTTCCAAAGCCAGCTGGCGACAGCGCCGACATCGATCTGCGGCACCGCAGGCAGGACTGCTGCCAGCGAGCTCAGAACCAGCGAGGCGCAGAAGGCGAAGACCAGGGCGACGAGCGAGTAGAGCGGCGCCGCCAAAAGTGCCCACCCGACCATGAAGAGAGCCGAGTGGGTGCCGCCGCGGTGGTTCATCGTCGCCCGGGCGCCGACGCCGACGATCCGCGGCGGGATCGAAAGCAGATAACCCAGGCCCTGGCCCACCGGGCCCAGCCGCTTCCAGCCGGGGATAACGCCCTTGGTGATGAACGAGTTCGGGTGGTCGATGTCCGGCAGAACGCCGGCGATCGTCCCGATGCCGATGCCGACGGCGATCTCCTCGGGTCCCAGGTCCATGCCCAGGGCCTTCCCTACGGGAGGAACAAGCAGGCCGGCGAAAGCCCCGCCGGCAGCAGCATGAGTCGGGCCAAGCACGACCCGAAGCTGCGCCCGGGGATGAGCGCCGGCAGGCTTTTCCGCACAGGAGCGGCAGAACCGCCGCCATCCACCCTGCGACCTTTTGGCTCTCACCAGCATCGGCCTCATCATTGCCTTCCCGACGTGGCTGCCGAGGGTCATCTGCTCGATGGCTGAGGCCAGCAAGCTGGTCCCGGAGCGCAACCGCCAGCTGGGTTACCTCACCGCCGATGATGTGATCGCGCGCCGGCAGAGGATCGGAGCACAAAACGGTTCACAGACGCCGCCGCGGGCGTGACCCAGGCGGGGTAGGCTCAAGGACCGGCGCGCTCTGCCGATAGACGAAGCGGCAAGGCAAGATCCCAGGAGACGCGGATGAGCAGCGAGAGCGCACCTACCACACCGTTCCAGCATCAGGGACCGCCGGCGGGCCGGCATCAGGATCCCGAGGGCAGCGGCAGGCAGCGCTGGTGGGACGGGAGCAGGTGGACCGAGCACTACCGCGACGCCGTCCCGCCTCCCGCGGCGGCCAGCTCACCACCGGCGCCGGCCAGCCGCGCCACGATCGTCTTCTTCCTTCTGGCGGTGGTGCTCGCGGGGCTTGGCTTCGGCGTCTTCCTCCCTCAAGACGACCAGTCGATGGCCGCCGCCTTCATCCTCGGCGGCTTCGTCTCGGCCCTCCTCGCCGGCGGCTTCATGATCCGCCATCCGATGAGGGGGCCCGAGGCCACGCCCACGACCAGGGTGTTGCTCGTCTTCTTGTGCCTCGTGGCACTGATCCCGCTGATCCTGGCCATCGCAAGCGCAGCCGACCCGGGATAGGTGAGCATCGGCGACGGGTGGTGCCAGCCCAGCTTCGGCGTGCGTGCCCTGTAGTCGATTCCGATCCTCCTTGCCACCCTTCCCCGCCAGGGGAATGGGCGGCTTCCCTTTGCCCTGGACCGCATTGCGCTACGGGGCGGAGACCCCTTGCCACCCGCTGGCCTCCCGGGCCTCGAGGTGTCCGGAGAATCGCTTCGTCTAGCGAAAGAGGCTGGATCGCTTGAGCTTCCCGTCTATGAACGCTTTGCAGTGGCTAAGCGTTCCCGCCCAAACGATCCCCGAATCCCTGAGACCCTGAAGCATCTGCGCATCCTCGCCCGGCGCCACTCGCGGCGGATCGTCATCCAGGACTACCTGACCTACAGGGCCAAGCACGCTCCGCACCTTCCCTCGCCCTCGACCCTCTACCGTCTCTTCGGCAGCTGGAAGGAGGCGTTGGCCGAGGCCGGAGTGAACGGTGACAGCAGCGGCGAGCTCTCGCGGATGCCGGATGAGGTGCTGATCGCGGCCCTCAAGGAGGCCGCGGAGGCCCTCGGGACCAAGACACTCTCCTCGCACTCCTACGATGCCTATCGCCGCCGGGTTAAGAGCAACGAGGGGCGTGATCTGCCCTCCTCCTCCGTGATCCGCAAGTGGCTCGGCCCCTGGGGCAAGGCGGTAAAACGCGCCGGGCTTGAGACCACCGAGCGGGCCGCGCCCAGGCGAGCCACGATGGACGAGGTGATCGAGGCCCTGCGCAAGGCCAAGAAGAATATCGAGGGGATGATGACGCCCAGGGCCTACAACGAGTTCCGCGAGTCCCTGGACAATGAGCAGCGCGAGGAGTTCCCGGACGTGGGGCAGGTGATGCAGCACTTCCCGAACTGGGAGACGGCGCTCAGGGCCGCCGACGTCGAGCAGTCGGACGCCCTGCACCCGACCGGCCTTTGGACGGCTGAGGAGGCCCGGCGCATCGCCCGCCAGGTGGAGAAGTTCACCGGCGCCAAGCTGACTCGCAAGAGCTATGAGGAGGTTCGGGCCAAGGCGCGCAAGCCGATGCCGGAGTGGGCGGTCCTCCGCGACCTGCTGGCCCTCTAAGACGGACCGCTGCTGGCGGCCTGCGGCCAACCGCCCTGGCCGGCCCATTCGAACGGCTCGGGCTCGGGCTCATCCTCCGGCGGCGGGGCGATAGCGATCTGCCGCCCGATCTCCAGCCTCAGGCCGGCGGCTTCGACGATCAGACGTCCATCCTCGTTTTCGACCTCGTGGCCCGCCGCCCGCCAAAGCTCGGCCAGGTCGCGCAGAAGGACCTCGAGGGCCAGATCCGGAAGCCGCGTGGAGGAATCGCTTCGCCCCTCGTTGCGACGCATAAGCCGGGCGACGTGCTCCTCGAGCCGCGAACGGGCCTCCCCCAGGGCATCCACCTCGTGCAACAGCACCCCTGCGCGTTCGATCAGCTCCTCGCCGCGGGCGCGCGTTGCGGTGCTCGTGCGGCTCAGCTCCTCCATGTCGCGGCGCATCTGGGAGACCAGATGCCGGGCGCGAGCCACCAGCTCGCGGACCTGCTTTCCACGGGCGTCGAAGTCCAGCTGGCCCGAGTGGTCGCCGCGTTCGAGCTGAGCCAGGAACTCCAGATCGCGTTGCAGCAGCAGCTGCAGCAGGCGCCGGCTCTCGTCCAGGCCGGCGAAGCTCTGCTCGATCTCGGGAAGCCAGCTGTCGATCCGCTCCAGACGCCCGCCGATCGCTCTCACCGCCCGGGCGAAAGCCTGGGCGTCCTGCGGGGTGAGCAGGAACACCTCGCCGGCACCGCGCGGGTCGGCCAGGGGACGTCCATGCAGATCGTGCAGGGCAAGGCCGGCCAGGGGGCCGGCGAGCAGAAAGTCGTCCACGACTCTGAGTCCGCGGAAGGCGACGAACTCCCGCCCGTCGATCCGTTGCGGCCAGAGCTTCCAGACGAGGGCCCTCTGCTCGGGAGCCAGCTGGTCCTCGCGCACCGGGACCCAGTCCTGACCGCGGCGGACGAAGAAGACGTTCTCGCCGTGGCCGGCCGTTCGCTGCTCGAGCCGGGTGCGCAGGCAGACATCGGCCCCCTCGGGGCTGGCGCTCCAGCCCCTGGAGCGGGAGAGATAGTGGTCGCTGCTCACCGCTGGCATCAGGACACCACCCGCTCGACCTCCTCGATCGACGTCTTGCCCTCCCAGACCTTGGCGAAGGCATCGTCGAGAAGCGAGCCCATACCCTGGCCACGGGCGATCCTCACCAGCTCCTCGTGCGCGGCGCCGTTGGTGATCGCCTCCTTGAGCTCGCTGGTGATCAGGATCACCTCGTGCACTCCGGTCCGGCCCTTGTATCCCCGGCCGGCGCAGCGGACGCAACCGTCGGGGTTGGGCTGGTAGAGCTGGATGGTGCCACCGCGCTTCTCCAGCTCCTTGAAGACCCAGGGCGGGGCGCCTGCCTCCTCGAGGATCGTCTCGTTGACCTCGTGGGTGATCTTGCATCTGCACAGCAGGCGAACCAGGCGCTGGGCGACGATCACCTTGGTCGCCTCGGCGATCAGGAAGCGCTCCACGCCGAGCTGCTCGAGGCGGGTGATGGATGACAGGGCATCGTTGGTGTGCAGGGTCGAGTAGAGGAAGTGCCCGGTGAGCGCCGCGTCGATCGCCGTCTTCGCCGTCTCCAGGTCGCGGATCTCGCCGACCATGACGATGTCCGGGTCGGAGCGCAGGACGGCGCGCAGCGCCTTGGCGAAGGTCAGCTGGTTCTCGCTCACCGCGGATGAGCGGGTCTGGGAGACGTCGATCTGCTGGATCCCGTCCAGGCGGTACTCGACCGGGTCCTCGATCGAGATCAGCTTCTTCTCCGGCGTGACCACGCGCGCGAGCGAGGAATAGAGCGTGGTCGACTTGCCGGAGCCGGTTGGGCCGGTGATGAAGCAGCACCCGGCCGAGTAGCTGATGCCCTTGGTGTAACGAGCCAGGTTGCCTTCGCTCATTCCGAGCTTCTCGAGAGGCAGCATGGCCTGTCTTGGGTCCAAAAGGCGCATCACGACCTGCTCGCCGTACGCGGTCGGGGTCGTGGCGACTCGAAGGTCGAGCTCGAGCGTCCCCTGCCGGAAGGCGATACGCCCGTCCTGCGGCATCTTGGTGATGTCGGTGCGCATCGACCCGCTCATCGTCTTGATCCGGGCGACGGCCGGCAGATGCTGCGCCCTGCTGATCTCGGCCACCTTGCGCATCACGCCGTCGATCCGGTAGCGGATCTGCGACCCGGTCTTCGTCGGCTCGATGTGGGCGTCCGAGGCCCCGTCCTCGGCGGCCTCGACGATGATCTTGTTCACCAAGCGGACGATCGGGGCATCGTCGGTGCCGCGGACGACGAACTCCTCGCCCTCGCGCTCCTGGTCCTCCTGCTCGGCAGCGGCCTCGGCCAGGGCCACGGCTTGCGACGGGTGGATCTGCTCGATCAGGCGAGCGATCTCGCTCGGACGCGCCAGGCGGAAGACGATCTCCTCCTTCGGCAGCGCCTTGTGGATGGCGTCCTGGATCGAGATCGCCTCCGGGTCGGCGATGGCCACGAGCAGGTTGCCCAGGTCGTTGCGCGAGTAGGGGAGGGCCTGCCATTCGACGGCCTGCGCCGGGGCGATCAGGCGAGCCAGATCCTCCTCGACCTCCACCTGTCCCAGATCGACGATCTCCATCCCCGACAGGGCGGCGCGAATCTGCAAGATCTCCTCCTCGGTGATCAGCCCGCTAGCCTGAGCGTGCTCGGAGACCGAGCTGCGCTCGGCCTCGCCGAGGAAGCTCTCGAGCTGCTCCACGGGCAGCCTCTGCTCGGTGAGCAGGTACTCGACGATCCGCACGTCGTAGAGATCGGTGATCCCGCGGCCGGCCAGGTTGGCGCGAAGCTCATCGATGTCGATGTGCACGGGCTGATGCCGGCGCCGGCGCCGCGCCTCGGGAGACGGAGCCTGACCTGTGCCCGCGGCCTGGGGCACAGGGGCCGGCTGACCACTCGGCGAGGCCGCGGGTTGGGGCGGCGCGGGCATCCCCCGGGGATGTCCCTGCGGCTGGGCGCCGCTTGCAGCCAGCGCCTGGCCGGCAGTGGCCTGTTGCTGCGCCTGCGGGGCATATCCCGCCCCTGCCGGAGGCTGCATGCTCGCGGGCGGCTGGAATGCCTGCCCATGCGGCTGCTGCCCCGCAGCTGCCTGCTGGGGCTGCTGGGGAGCGGCAGCCGCTTTCTGCCGTGCTGCTTCGCCCAGGTTCGGGTTCCGCTCGGCTGCGCTCATGTGGCGAAGGTAGATCCGGCACGTGGCCACCAGGCTTGCCTTCACGCTCGCGCACGCCGCCTGCCCTGCGATTCTTGTCTTCGCCTGAGGCAGCGCCCTCGAGGAAAGAAAGCGAGGGCGCAACGGTGCGAGACCCATGATGGTCCCGATGGGACAGCAGGGCAGGCAGATCGACTTTCTCCTCACATACGCGGTCGAGCACGGCGCCTCCGACCTTCACCTGCAGATCGGGCGCAAGCCGCTGATCCGAGTCGACGGTTCGCTGCGGGAGATCGAGGAAGCGCCGGCCCTAGACAAGGACCTGATGTCGGGCCTCCTCGACTCGATCATCGACGGCGACCAGAAGGCGAGCTACCACGCCGACAAGTCGCTCGACTTCTCCTACTCGGTGCCGGGTGTCGCCCGCTTCCGTGTCAACCTCTTCATCCAGCAGGGCAAGATGGGCGCGGTCTTCCGCCAGATCCCCGAAAAGATCCCCACCTTGGCCGACCTGGCCGCGCCCGTGGCGCTCCTGGAGTTCGCGCGGCGCCCCCGCGGCCTGGTTCTGGTGACCGGACCGACCGGCTCCGGTAAGTCGACGACGCTGGCGGCGACCCTGGACGCGATCAACTCCTCGCGCCCGGAGCACATCCTGACCCTCGAGGATCCGATCGAGTTCGTCCACTCCAGCAAGATGGCGCTGATCAACCAGCGTGAGATCGGCCGCGACTGCCCGACCTTCGCCCGCGGCCTGCGCGACGCCCTGCGCGAGGACCCGGACGTGATCCTGGTCGGCGAGATGCGTGACCTGGAGACGATGCAGCTCGCGATCACCGCAGCCGAGACCGGCCACCTGGTCTTCGCCACCCTGCACACCTCCTCGGCACCGACGGCGATCGACCGCATCGTCGACGCTTTCCCCGGCGCCCAGCAGCAGCAGATCCGCGTCATGCTCGCCGAGTCGCTGATCGGCGTCGTCACCCAGGCGCTCTTGCCGCGCGCCGACGGTGAGGGACGCGTCGCAGCTCACGAGGTGATGGTGGTCAACACCCCGATCAAGAACCACATCCGCAAGCGGGAGACGGCCCAGATCCGCGGCGTGATGGCGACCCAGACCGATATCGGCAACCAGACCTTGGATCGCGCCCTGGTCTACCTGGTGGCCAGCGAGATCATCGCCGAGGACCAGGCTCGAAGCCGCGCCCAGGCGCCCGATGAGTTCGAGCAGCTGCTGCGGGCCTACCGCGAGCGTGGCGTGATCAACCCGCCGAAGCTGGTGACGCGGGACCTGCTGGCCCAGACCTTGGGCCACACGCAGGCGCCGGACGCCGGCCAGCAGGCGGCCCAGGCGACGGCGCTATCCGGCTAAGCGGAAAATCCGCGGCGAGCGCGTGGCCTGCCCGATCCTCCGGGCGGCATGCCGACCTTCACCTATATCGCCCTCGACCGCGATGGCAAGCGGCAGTCGGGCAACATCACCGCCCCCTCCAAGGAGGCAGCACTCGACAAGCTCTACGAGGAGAGCCTCAAGCCGCTCACGGTCGAGCCGCTTCGCGAGCAGGTGAACGTCGAGGATGTGCTGGCGCGCGTCCAGCCCATCAAGCTGGACACGATCGTCTACTTCACGCGCCAGCTGGCGACGATGGTCGAGGCCAACATGAGCCCTCCTGCAGCCCTGCGGGCACTGGAGGAGCAGGAGCAGAACCCCAAGTTCAAGGCGATCATCGGCGATCTGATCGCCAAGGTCGAGAGCGGCTCGAAGCTAGCCAACGCCTTCGCCGAGCATCCGCACGTCTTCGACAACCTCTACGTGGCCATGGTCCGCGCCGGCGAGGAGTCAGGCTCGCTCCCGCGCGCACTCCGTGAGCTGGCCACGCAGCTGGAGAAGAACAACCACCTGCGCAAGGCCATCAAGGGCGCGACCATGTACCCGAAGGTGGTGCTCGGAATCGCCTTCCTGATCCTCTCGGCTCTTCTGATGACGCTCGTGCCGATGTTCGCCAACCTCTTCAAGGACATCATCGCAGCCACCTATAACCCGTCGTCCGGAGAGCCGCCGCCGGACGCCTCGCTGCCGATGCTGACCGAGGTGGTGCTGAAGACCTCGCACCTGCTCTACCCGGACCGCGACAAGGACCTCCTCTGGTGGGGCGAGGTCGCGTTGCGCTTCACGATCCTGATCTCCGGCTTCTTCGGGCTCAGGCGTCTCGTCCGCTACATCCTGCGCCAGGAGGGGCCTCGCTACAAGTGGGACGCGTACAAGCTGCGCGCGCCGTTGCGCATCGGCCCATTGATGCAGAAGGTCGTCATGGCCCGGTTCTCCCGCTCCTTCTCCTCGCTGCTTGCCGCCGGCGTGCCGATTCAGATGGCCTTGGAGATCGTCGCCGACACCGCCGGCAACGCCGTCGTCGCCGACGCCGTGATGAAGGCCCGCGAGCAGGTTCTGCGCGGAGCCTCCCTCGCAGAGCCCCTGGCTCGCTCCGGGGTCTTCCCGGCGACCGTGGTCCACATGATCGCGGTCGGCGAGAAGACCGGCCAGATTCAGACGATGCTCGACAAGGTGGCTGAGTTCTTCGAGCAGGAAGTCGACGTGGCGATCAAGGGACTTTCCTCGTTGATCGAGCCATTGATGATCCTCGGTGTCGGCGGCGCGATCGGCGTCGTGATCATCGCCGTCTACCTGCCGATCTTCGAGGTCTACAACAAGATCGGTATGTAGGGAGTGTCACGACTAGGATCGGCGATCGCATGGCCCTGGTAGAGGAGCCACGCCGACAGCGTCGGCAAGGTCAAGGGCCTGGCCGCCTTCGCCGAGGACTGCGGGTCGGCCTTCGGTCGCATCGAGTTCGCGGATCGTGTGGATGGCCAGATCAAGCGCCTGAACTTCCAGGATCCCGAGACGCGCAAACGGGCGAAGATTCTTGGTCGAAGGGCCGGCCCTGAAACGAGGCGGCAAGGGCTATGACCAGCCGGCGGAACTCGACATCGGAGAGATCGCTCTTCATGCGATTGCTCAGCGATGAGACGACGACCACGTCGGCCTCATCACCGGGCGTCTAGTGCTCGAAGCTCAGGTAGCGGTGATCGCGCCAGCATCCGGGGTCGGTGATCAGCTCGATGCTGGTGTAGTGGCAACGAAAGACCCGGGCCTCGGGGTCCCAGGCCTGCTGCAGGGCCCGAACCCGCGCCTGCTTGTCGGGCTTTCGGAGCCTGCCGTCCGGACCCCGCCTCGTCTCGACACGCCCGATCGAGGACGGCAGCGCTCGCAGGCGTAGGCCTGCGGATGACGCGGAGCAGAGCAGATGACGCACTCGAAGGCCATCGTCGGGAGCGAATGATGCCCGCTCGAAGGGACGTCAAGGCCCGAGAGGCGAAGGGCGCCGCCCGCCTGCCGGTTTCGATTGGGACCGGGCGGGCCGCCCGCGACCCGAAAGCAGGGCCGCCGGCATAGCCGAGAGGAACGAGGGGGGGGTGCAGCGTCTGACCCCGAGGGGTGCAGCGTCTGCACCCACAAAAGATAAGGACCTAGTAACCCGTACCAAGGGTGACGAGACACCCGGAGGAAAGAGGAGGAACCCGGAGGAAGATAAGAACCGGGGGAACTTGTACTGGGGGCGGCCGCGGCGGTGCTCGAGACCAGGGAGCGGTGCAAAGACGCTGCGCGCTGGCAGCGTCGGGGTGATGCCCAAGGAGTGTCTCTTCTGCCCGCACAACCTTGCCGAGGACGACCACGATCGGTTGTGGCGCGCCTTCTACGACGAAGGGGAGGCCGCCGCCCTACGCGCGGCGCGCGAGCTTGGGCTTGCCTGCGAGCGCGATGACCTTCATCGCCACTTCGACGCCCACCGCCCGCGCCAGGCGCCGCCGGCCAGGCGCCGCTCCGGCGAAAAGGCGCCGCGGCTGAGAGCGCGCAAGCAGGCGATCGTCGATCTGGCACGCCGCTTCCGCGGCTTCACCTCGCCGCTGATCGCATACTCGCTCTACTGGCCGGCCCAGGGCCTGGAGCGGCAGATAAAGGCGGCGGAGGCTAACGCCTTGCGCGACCTGCGCGATCTCTTCGCCCGCGATCTGCTTTACCGCCTCTATCCCGAGCACGTGCCGGGACCGCCGGTCCGCCGCGACCTGCCGCCAAGCTTCTTCCTAGGCGGGCGCGGCCCGGCCTTCCTGGAGGCCAAGGGACATCTCTTCGAGGGGGCGCGCCTGGACGTTCTGCGCGATGCCCGGCAGGCTCCGGTTCGCGAGAGCATCCTGCGCTGGCAGCGCACCAGCGAGCTTTTGGCGGCGTTCTTCCGCAAGCTTCCGGCCAGCTCCGGACTGGGGAGGCGTCATCGCATCGCCCCGACGGGCGCCGTCGTCGAGCTCGACCTGGCGAACATCTACGACGAGCGCTGGGCGCAGCTCCGCTTCACCGACCCCCTGAAGCTGGCCTCCGGCGTGCGGGCGCAGGCGGTATGTGCTTTCCGCGTTCGCACGCCCGGGGGCCTTCAGGCCCTGGTCCCGGCCTTCATCTACCACGACCGCGGCATCAGCCCCGTCGAGCGCCTCACCGGCGAGATCCCAGCGCAGGCCGCCTTGGCGCGAAGCGGTGAGCTTCGGCGAGCCTTTCCCTCGCTGGAGCGCTCAGGCGCCCCTGTGACGCTCTTCTTCGTCGATAGGGCCGAGCAGCTGCAGAAGCTCATGAAGGCGGCCCAGAGGCCCGCTCAGGCCCCGATTCCGGCTTTCGCGGCCCTCACCGGTGCCTTCCGTTCCGCGGACCCGGCCGACTTTCGCTTCCTCTCCGTGGGATCATCCAAGCGGCGTCAGCTGACCTTGTTCGAGCTGCTCTGCGAGCAGGCCGGGGCTTTCGCCGACGGCGTCCGCCTGCGCTCGGCGCGATAGCAAAATGGGCCCGGGGCCGCGGCCCGGCACCTAGCTTCGGCGCGTGCCCCGTCTTCCCTTCTTCGGTAAGCGCAAGGAACGCCAGCTGAGCGAGGCCGAACGCAATCGCAGGCTGCTTCTCTCGATGATCCTGCAAATCGGCTTCTTGGGTCTGCTGACGCTGATCGCCGTGATCGCGGTGATCAACATGATCCTCGGCTCGAGCCTCTTCATTCCCAAGAGCGCCGAGGGCGTCCTCGACTCGGTCTCCGAGGCGCCGGCCTACACCTGGTCCTCGGAGTCGGTCAGGCGCGTGAGCGTCCAGGGCCAGGAGCAGGAGCAGCACGCCGCCCGCTCGGCAACGATCGACCTGGAGCAGAACAAGTTCCAGAACCTGGTCGCCGGCGTGCTGCCGATGCGGACGATCTTCATCTCGGACGGCAAGTACACGATCCGCATGGACGAGGAGACGACCGCGACCAGCTCCCCCGGCCGGATGATCACCGACGCCTGCGACGGTGCGCCGGCGATCCCGGCCGAGCTCACCCGGATGCCCACGGCGCAGGAGATCAAGGCCTCGCATCCGAAGCTCGTCTCCGACAAGGAGACCGTCTTCGGTAAGCGGGCCTGGCGCATCGACTTCGAGCTGACGCCGCAGATCATCGACAAGCTGCTCTGGCTGAGCTTCTTCGAGCAGGCGACGCCGCAGGAGATGGACTGGGTGATGAGCGAGAAGGAGCTGGAGAAGGTGCGGGCGGGGGACTACACCGTTGACTTCGCCTCCGCCTACGTGACCCGCGACGATCGCCTCCTGGCGATGATCGACACCCGCTTCCAGGTCGACGAGGGATCGGCTTGGCGGATCCTGGCCCAGCTGGTGCCGAATCAGGAGGAGCGCCCGCTGGCCAACACCGATCTCGGCGAGCCGCTCTGCGAGTGAGGGGTTAGTCGCCACCACGCGATCGCCGCGTGCGGGTGAGACCGGGCCGGGGCCTACCGGAGGCGCACGCGCTTGCGATACCTGCCGGGAGCGATCATCTCTCCCGGATCCTCATCATGTGCGCAGGACCTACCTTCTGCTCAGGGGCGGTCTTCGCGACACGACGCGTGAAGGTGCACCCGGTGGGCGCGAGGCCTTGCCGCTCCAGCTGCCCTCCGGCAAAGCCGGCAAGGGACCGATCCGCCCGCCGGAGGAAGCCCTTCAGCGTGCCAACGAGCTGCTTTTGCGCTTGAAAGGCAACCGCGATGTCATCGGCGACTCCGACATCGTCGCCGGCTGGTGGGTCGAGACGCATGCTCTCGGCTGTCGGGATGCCGCCGATCAGAGCGGCGATGAGGCCTGGGAGACCCACTATGAGCTGTTCGAGCACTACCTGAACGATGGGCGCTCCGCGGTTTTCGGCCACGCCGACGACGGCTATTTCGTCACCCGCACACCGTGTGAGTAGAGCTCGGCGTTCAGGCGAGGGGCGTAGGCCACGGCGCGCCCGCACTCCTCGGCGATCCGCTTGAGCTCCTCGGCTCGGCGACCGATCTCCTCGAAGCCGAGATCTTCGAGGGCCTCGCGGGCTACGGGAATCCTGTCGAGGATCGGGTCCTTTGGCTTGCCTGGGCGCTCCATCCTCTCGCGAGGGTGGGCACCCCGACGCCCAGGCCAGGTGTTCTTGCCTGTCAGGAGAGGCGTGGCCTACGGCGAAGCGGCTCGATCGGCTCCTTTGCCGCCTGCTCCTCCTGGAGGACCCCGTAGGCGGCGAGCACGGAGCCCGTGCCGATGATGAAGAAGGCCAGGGCCAAGGGGCCGGCCAGGGCGAAGGTCAGGCACGCTGGCACCACGACCAAGGTGCCAGCGAAGAGAACCCGCAGCGGGTCCCGGCGCCGGTGCTCCGCGCTCTCCGGCGAAAGCTCCATGTCCGTGGCCCTAGGGCAGGGCGCGCGGCGCACCGGAGGCTTCCCGTGGGCCGCAGCCGCTGACGCGAGCCGCCTGCTCACACGTCCTTTTCCGGTGCCCTTTCGCTTGCCACCGCTAAAGCCAAGCGCAGGTCCTGGGCTACGCGGCATCTTCGCCACTGAGCGATGTCGGCAAGCAGCGCCCAGGATCTCGGCACCTTCGGCCACCTGCACTGCCACAGCGAGTACTCCTCGCTGGACGGCGGCTGCAAGATCGACGAGATCGCCGCCCGCTGCAAGGAGCTCGGGCAGAAGTTCTTCGGCCTGACCGACCACGGCGTGATGCAGGGCCTGCCGGAGCTTCAGGAGGCGCTTCGGGCCGAGGGGATAAAGCCGATCCTGGGCTGCGAGATCTATCTGACCGAGAACCGCCACGACCACGGCCGCGACACCACCACCTGGCACCTGACGCTGCTGGCCGAGACCACCGAGGGCTACCACAACCTCTGCAAGATCTCCTCGTTCGCCTTCCTCGAGGGGCGCATCCTGACCTTCGGCCGCCCGCGCGCCCGCGCCGACTGGGAGCTTCTGGAGCGCTTCTCCGAGGGGATCATCTGCCTGTCGGGCTGCATGGCCGGGCCGGTAATGGGGGAGATCATGGGCAAGGGCGATCTCACGACCGCCCGCCGGCACCTGGAGCGGCTCGTTCAGATCTTCGGCAAGGAGAACGTCTACGGCGAGATCCAGAACGTCGGCATCACCACCGGCATCCCGGCTTCTAGCGAGCTGGCCCGCAAGCTCGGCAAGGAGCCGCTCACCGCCGAGCAGGCGGCGCAGATGGAGGGTCCGCACGCCGACTTCTCCGACGACATCGAACCGGGAGAGGTGCCGCTCTCGCAGACCGAGGCCAACCGCGAGCTGGCCGATATGTGCAAGGAGCTCGGCCTGCGGCTCGTCGCCACCGGCGACGTCCATTACCTGCGTCCCGAGGACGCCGACCCGCACGACGCGATGATCTGCATCGGCACCGGCCAGATCCAGCGCGGCAAGCGCCGCTTCTCGCTGCTGCCGAAGCGCTACCACATGCGAAGCGAGGAGGAGATGCGCGAGGCGCTGGGCGAGTGGCCGGAGGCGCTGGCCGAGACGGTGCGTATCGCCGAACGCTGCAACGCCGAGATCGAGTGGGGCAAGAAGCTGCTCCCGCGCTACCCGCGCCCGGAGGAGTTCAAGACGGCCCGCGAGTACCTGGAGCACCTTTGCATGCAGGGCCTCGACGAGCGCTACCCGGAGGGGCATCCGTTGCGGGAGGAGGCCCTGAAGCGCCTCGAGTACGAGATCGGGGTCATCGACAACATGGGGTACTCGGACTACTTCTTGATCACGTGGGACCTCTTCAACGAGGCCCGGCGCCGCAACATCCCCTCCGGACCCGGACGAGGCTCGGCCGCGGGCTCGATCGTCGCCTACTGCCTGGGGATCACACAGCTCTGCCCGCTCGAGTACGGCCTGCTGTTCGAGCGCTTCCTGAACCCCGATCGCGTCTCGATGCCTGATATCGACATGGACTACGCCCAGGCCTACAACGGCGGGCGCGAGGAGCTGATCGAGTACGCGCGCCGCAAGTACAACAAGCTGGCCGGCGTCGACACCGCCGTCGCCCAGATCGTCACCTTCTCCAAGTACAAGGCCAAGGGCGCGCTCAAGGACGCCGCCCGCGTGCTCGCCGAGCCCACCGAGGAGGGCCGCAAGGAGGCCCTCAAGCTGGGCGACCGGCTCTCCAAGCTCGTGCCCGATGACCCCGGGATCACGATGTCGAAGCTCCTGGATCCGGACTCGAAGGAGTCGCAGGGCCGCTACGCCGAGGAAGGCAAGCGCCTGCGGGCGATCCGCGAGCGCGGCGGGCCCGAGGCCGACGCGATCAACCTCGCCGCCTGGCTCGAGGGGATGGTGCGTGCCTACTCGACGCACGCCGCCGCGGTGATCATCGCCGATCACGATCTGACCGATGAGCTTCCCCTGCAGAAGCTCTCGAACGACAAGCCGCTCGAGCTGCAGTACTCGATGGGGCCGGCGGAGCGCATCGGCCTGCTCAAGATGGACTTCCTCGGCCTGCGCAACCTGGACATCATCTGGGACGCCTGCGAGAAGATCTTCCACACACGCGGGGTCCGCATCGACCCCTACCGGGACATCCCGATCGACGACCCCGCCACCTTCGAGACCTTCGCCCGCGGCGAGTCGGTGGGGACCTTCCAGTTCGAGTGCCTGGCGGGCGACACGATCATCAACGGCGAGCGGACAATTGCCGAGCTCTATGCGGAAAGCGAGAGGCGTCCCGCCTTCCTGCTTTCGCTGAACGAGTCCGGGGACGACCTGCAGCCGAACCCCATGCTCCAGGTGATCCGCAACGGGGAGAAGCAGCTGTATCGCCTGCGGACCCGCTGCGGCTATGAGCTGCGGGCGACGGTCGAGCACAAGATCCGCACCCCGCAGGGTTTCGTCGCTCTCGGCGATCTGCGCGCCGGCGATCACGTCTTGACGGCCCCAGCGATGGCTCCGGCTGGCGCCCGGATCAAGGAGCAGGCAGCGCGCGATTCGAGCTTCGGGCGCATCGCGATCGACGAGGTCGTCTCGATCGAGAAGGACCGCGTCGAGATGACCTACGACATCGCGATGCAGGCGCCACTCAACAACTACATCGCCAACGGTCTCGTCGTCCACAACTCGGGCGGCATGCAGGGCGCCCTGCGCGAGGTGCGCCCGACCGAGTTCCGCGACCTGATCGCGCTCGTCGCCCTCTACCGGCCTGGGCCGATGGCCCACATTCCGACCTACGCCGCTCGCAAGCATGGTCGCGAGCCGGTTAGCTACCTCCACCCGAAGCTGGAGCCGATCCAGAAGGAAACCTACGGATTGACCCTGTATCAGGAGACCTCCATGCAGATCGCTCGCGAGTTGGCCGGCTTCACCCCCGGACAGGCGGACGACCTGCGCAAGGCGATCGGCAAGAAGCTGCGCGACAAGATGGACGCGCTCAAGCCACTGTTTTTGGAGGGCTGCCGCAAGAATGGCGTCGACAAGGAAGTGGCGGAGGCTCTGTGGGCCGACAACGAGGCGGCAGCGGACTACTCCTTCAACAAGTCGCACGCCGCCTGTTACGCCTACCTCGCCTACATCACCGGCTGGCTGAAGACCCACTTCCCCCACGAGTACATGGCGGCGCTGATCTCGTCGGTGCTCGGCAAGAAGGACAAGCCGGCCGAGTACCTGCGCGAGGCAAAGCGCCTCGGCCTGCGCGTGCTGCCGCCGGACATCAACCGCTCGCTCAAGGACTTCGCCGTCCTGCCCCGCAAGGGCTGCGAGGAGGAGGCTCAAAAGCTGCGCGACGCAATCGCCGAGGCCTCCGAGCACGAGACCGACAAGGGGAAGCTGATCGAGCGGGCAGTGCGCGAGGCCCGGGAGCGCGGGGTCGAGTTCGACCTGCTCTTCGGCCTCACCGCCCTGCGCGGCGTCGGCTCGGGCGTGGTCGAGGAGATCAAGGCCGAGCGCGAGGCCCGCGGGCCGTTCCGAAGCTTCTACGACCTGATCCGCCGCATGCCGCACCTGAACAAGACGGTGGTCCAGGCGCTGGTCAAGGGCGGGGCCCTGGACGCCCTGCCGGGTTCGCGCAAGGCGATGTTCGAGGCCACCGAGGAGACGATCGCCCGCATCCGCAAGGAGATCAAGCAGCGTGAGAAGGACTTTTTGAAGGCGGTTCGCGAGCAGGCCGAGGCCGAGGGCAAACTGCCCATGCTCGAGCGCCGCGGACTCGAGGGCGCCGCCAAGGCGATCCACGCCGCGGGCGATGAGGAGCTGCCCGACGACGAGCTGCGCCAGGCGATCCTGGAGGCGCTCGAGAAGGAGCAGCTGCGCGCTGCCCGGGCCGAGATCCGCAAGGAGCTCAAGGCGAAGGCCGAAGGGGGCGGCGCCGAGCGCGTCGCCGGCATCGCCGACGAGGAGGGCGCCGGCGGCAACTCCGAGCGCGAGGTGATCGACGCCCGCGCCCGGGAGCGGATCAACGCCGAGGAGTCGGTCCGCGAGCGCGAGGCTCTGGTGGACGTCCTGGCGCCGCTGGCCCGCAAGTCGGCCGCCGCCGTTCGTGAGGCGCAGCAGGAGTCGCTCGGCCTCGAGGAGGCCCTGGCGCGCGAGGCCGACGCGCCGCTCACGGAGGCCGACTGGGACGATCAGGAGAAGCTCAACCTGGAGCGCGAGGTGTTGGGCGTCTACGTCTCCGGCCATCCCCTCGACCAGATCCGCGCCCAGTGGGCCTGGACCGTCGACAAGGGGCTGGGACAGCTCAGCGATGCCGACATCACCGGCAAGGTCAGCTCGGCTTCCCAGCTGCTGCATGTCGCCGGCGTCGTCGTCGAGGCCCGCCCGATCCGCATCCGCAGCGGGACGATGTACAAGCTGACTCTGGAGGATCTGACCGGCTCGCGGGAGCTCACCGTCTGGCCCGACGACGCCGAGGGGCGCGAGGAGCTCCTCCGGGTCGGGCAGATCATCTCGGCGCGGGTGCGAGTCGAGGAGGACACCTTCGCCTCGCAGAGGCGCTCCGAGGAGGCCGATGGCGATGAGGAGGGGGAGGGTCCCGAGGCCGAGGCGGCCAATGACGCCGGCAAGCCGATCCAGCTGATCGCCGCCGGCCTTTTCCGCTGGGATCCCTCGGTCGGGGTGCGAAAGCGCCCGCCCCAGGAGCTGATCCGCGCCCTAGGCATGGACCCCGATGAGGATCCGCCGGAGGAGATCGCACGCGCTCTGGCCGAGGCCGAGCGCAAGCAGGAGGAGCTTTACGCCCGCGCCCAGGCCGACCTGGAGCGTGATCGCCAGCGGAGGGGGCAGCACGACGGCAGCCAGGCAGCGCGCCCGGCGGCGGGCGCTTCCGCCCCGGCAGGAGGGCAGCCCGACTGGATCGTGATCAAGATCAGCGCCGCCCAGCGGCACGACCGCGAGTGGCTGGATCGCCTGGGAACGATCATCAAGAGCCATGCCGACGAGAACGGCAAAGCGGTGCGGCTCTTGGTCCGCGAGGAGAACAAGATGATCCGGCTCAAGACCCGCGTCTCTGTGAGCGATGAGCTGCGCCGGGAGGTGCGGGCGCTGCTGCGCGAGCAGCCCGCGGCCCGGCGGGCCACCTGATCGCGGGGAGGGGGCGCTCCCTCCGCTCCCGGGTTGACTGGGCTCGGCCGCCGGTTCCTAGGGCGCCTGCTCTCCGGAGGGGCCCGCGCCCTCGGCCTCGGCGTCGTCGGCCTCGGCGTAGCGCTCCTCGAGGCGGGCGTTCACCCAGTAGAGCCCGACGAAGATGGCCATGCCGGCGAGCATCGCAGCAGCCAGGGCGGGGTCAAGCCCGTAGCCGGCCAGGGTCAGAGGGAAAGCCAGGGCGATCCCGGGGCCACCGGCCGTCGTTCCCAGCCGCATGCCGCGGCCCGTGGCCCCCTCGCGGCGGGCACGGACCATGGACGGGATGCCGTAGATCAGGATCAGGATCCAGGAGATCAAGAACAGGAAGAAGAAGCCCGGACCCAGGAGGACGACCAGCCCGGAATACAGCTTGATGTCGCCCTCCTTCATCGCCCCGACGATGTAGACCAAGAACAGGATGACGAGGCCCGCCAGCGCCCAGAGGGCGTGCTTCGGCGGGTCGGCGGCGATCAGCGGCATCAGGGCCACGGCCAGGCAGAACAGGGCCAGCGTGGTCTGGTTTCGGATCACCCGCCCGCAGAAGATGTCGGTGTAGGAGGCGTGGGCCAGCAGCGCGGTCACGATCAGCGCAGCCGGCCATAGCTCGGACACCCCCAGCTGGCGCAGGGACAGGTCGAAGACGGCGTAGGAGCCCTGGTCTCCTGAGAGGAAGAAGGAGGCCTGCACGCTCTCAGCTCACCCCCTCAGTCGCCCAGCGTCGCCTCGTCGACGCGGATCACCGAGGCCAGGGCGTACTGCTGCTGGCCCTCGATGTCGACCGTGGCATGGATCACCCGCTCCTTGCCGGTAGCCTGCTTGCTGGCGTTGCCCATCGCCTTCAGCTCGGAGTGATCGGCGAAGCGCTCCTCGATCACGAAGCGCTGCGGCTTTCCCTTGTCGCTCAGCTGCTCGGAGATCACCCGCAGGCGGGGCCTGGTCGCCTCGAGGCGGTTCTCCGGGGCGACGAGGACGACGCCGGCCGCGCGTAGCTTCTCCAGGTGCTCACCCAGGCTGTCCAGGGCCGGGCGGTTGACGTGCTGCTCGAGCTGCTCGAGCGATCCGGTCTGGAAGTAGTGGCGCACGCCGACATCGATCCGGTCGCGCAGGTACTTCCAGATCTCCTTGTAGGTGTCGTAGCGCTTGTCGCGCTGGACGTCCTCATCGGTCGGGACCGGCTTGGCCTTGATGCCGATCCTCTCCAGGAAGCTGGTCTTCTTGCGCTTGCCGGCGGACATCTTCCGCTAGCGAAGCTAGGAGCGCGGGGGCGGCGCGGGATGCCTTTTCGCTCCCGCGGGCGAGCCTCTCAGCGGAAGTTGCCGGCCTCGATGTGCTCCTTCTCGATGAACCAGTTGCGGTTCATGGCGAGGCCGTACTTGACGAACTTGTTGGCGATCCGCCCGCGGGCGTCCGGCGGGTTGCCGGAGCCGACGTGGATCCCGCGGTCGTGGTCCCACTTGAACAGAAGCCGCCCGCCCAGCGCCTGGTCGCCGGTCGAGGTGCGCCAGTCGATCTCGGTGATCTCGGTGATCACCCGGCGATCCCCGATCTTCTGGATCACGACCACCAGCTCCACCGCCTGGCGGATGTACGAAGCCGCGGTCTCGGCGGTCACGCTCGGGTTCTCCAGCTGCAGGGCCAGCTTCATGCGCTCAGCGGCCTCGGCGGTGGTATAGGCGTGGTAGGTCGACATCGACCCCTCGGTGACGATCATCGCCTCGAGCATCTTGGTGATGCCCTCCATGTGCACCTCGCCGACGATCAGGCGGTCAAGGCCGTTGTAGAGGTTGTAGTCGAGGACGTCGGAGAGCTGAAAGCCCTCGACGGTGGGCAAATACAGCTGGTGCATGACCAACGGCTTTCGGATGGAAAGCTCCGGGACCTGCTCGACGATGGCGATGCGCTCGTCGTCGCCGGCGCCGTCCTGAAGGAAGGCACGCAGGGCCGAGGTCTTGCCGCCGCCCATCGCCCCGACGAAGAGGATGTTGACCCGTGCCGCAACGCAGGACAGGAGGAACTCGTGAATCTTCTTGTTCAGGGTGCCCAGCTCGATCAGCTTCGCCGAGGGCCAGTCGACCGCCGTGTGCTTGCGCAGTGAGAAGGTGGGGTAGGGGCGGGCGATCGGTGGCAGGAAGATGCACAGGCGCTCGCCGCCGTGGAGCTCCAGCACCGCCATCTTGTCCCGCTCGACCTGCTCCCAGGTGACGACCGAGTTGGAGTTCTCGACCTGCGAGCGGATCCACAGCAGGTACTCCTCGGGGTTGTCGAACGCCTTCCCCTCCAGCACCTGGTTCTCCCCGCGGTACTGGATGGTGATCTGGCCCGGCCCGTAGCCGTCGATCTGGGTGCACTGCGGCTCGCGCAGGGCCGCCTCCAGATCGCGGATGATCTGCCGCGACTGCGGCCCCCACTGCTGCGCCTGCTGGACGCCTTGCTGCCCAGCCTCAGGGCCCTGCTGCTGGGCCTGCTGCCGCGCCTGCGGAGCGCCGGGGTCCTCCTTGGTCGACCAGGCTCCCGAGCTTGCGGGGCGGATTCCCTCCATGTTGAGCGGGGCCTCGGTGATCTCCCGGTCGGAGCGCGGCTGACCGCCCGCCTGCTGGCCTTGCTTCTGCATCAGGCCGATCATGTCAGCGGGCACGCCAGGGGCGGCGGCCTTTCACGCTGCCCGTGGCGCGGTGCCTCAGCCTCCCGGTACGGAGCCTCCCGCGCCGCCGAGGCCGCCGATCGTCTTGAACACCTCGAGGACCAGCGGCGTGGCGTAGATGATCACGCCTCCGAGCATCGTGATCACCAGTCCCAGCGTCACCAGCGGCTGCTTGCGGTTCTGGTAGATGCGCATGTCCTGGCGCCACATCTCGCGGGCCTGGTCGGCGTACTCGGCGAGCACCTTGCGCATCTCGGTGCCGACGCGAAGGCCCTGGATCAGGGCCTCGACCAGGTTCTCCACGGCGACGACGCCGGTGCGCTCGCTGATCCCGCGCAGCGCCTCCTCCTGGGTCTTGCCGCCCATACGGTACTCGAGCTGGGCCTGGGCGAACTCGCGGGCCAGGATCGACTCGTACGGGTCCTCCTCGGCCGTGCGGGCGACGCGGACGATCGCCTCGTCGATCGTTGCCATGCCTGAGGAGAGCGCCATGTAGAGCTGCTGGATGAAGAACGGGATCTCGGCCTTGATCGAGTCCTGGCGCTCGCGGATCGCCGAGCGCAGCTTGAGCGGCGGGTAGACGGCGCAGAAGATCACGCAGGGGAGGAAGAGGATGGCCGGGAAGTCGATGGCGATCCGCATCAGGATCAAGCCGCCGACGCCGACGGTCCAGATCGAGATCGCCTGGGCCAGCGCCTGCTCGGGGGTGTAGCGGCTGCGCAGGCCGGCCTGATGGAGCCAGACGTCCAGCTGCTCGAGAAAGTCCCGGCCCTCCTTCTGCTGGAGGATCGGGCGCTTGGCGACCCAGACAGCCAGGCGCTCGTTCAGGGTCAGCTTGCCCCGGCCGCCCTCCGCGGGCCCGGCCTCGGGGATCTCGCCGAGCGCGTCCGCGGCCAGAAGCTCGCGCATCCGTTGCTCGGCCTCGGTCTCGGTCCGCTTGATGCTGCGCGCGATGTATGTGCGCAGCATCAAAAAGAGCGCGATCATCAGCAGCAGGGTCAGAAGCAGAGGCGACTCCAGCATCAGAACGCGAGCTTCCTTTCGATGTCACGGATTTGCTTGTTCAAGAACCAGACGCCGAAGAGCATCAGCGAAAGCCCGATCAGGCCCATGATGATCCCGGCCGGGTCGGTGAACAGCACTGAGACGCGCTTCCAGCCGCCTTCCATAAGCAGCGTGATCGCCGCCAATCCGGCGACGAGGAGCGCGATGATCAGGTGCTGCTGGCGAGCCTGCGTCGCCACCTGGGCGCGGGCCTCGCTCTGCAGCTGCAGCATCTGGTTGACCTGGGTGACGGTGCGCTCGAGGCCGCTGGCCACATCACCGCCGGTCTGCTCGTAGAGCTCGACCTGGCGCACGAAGGTGGCCCACATGCGCAGCGGCAGCTCCGGCAGGGTCTCGACCAGGGTCGGGATGAAGGGGGCGCCGGCGGAGACCTTGGCCGCCGACTCGCCGAGCACGTCGCGCAGGACGTTGGATTCGGCCACCGCGTCCAGGTAGGCCTGCTGCGGCGGCAGCCCGGCCTTGGCCGCCGCAGCCATGCGGTTCAGGAAGGGTACGAGCTCGTCGATCGCCCGGCTGACGAAACGGCGCTGTCGGCGGTAGATGTAGAACTGGGTGCCGAAGATGACGAGCGGCGGACCGAAGATGGCGGTGAGCGCCTCACCGGTGGCCAGGGCGATCACCAGCCCCGTCACGGCCGAGACGACGATGACGCTGACGACGAAGAGGCTCGGAGTGCCGTCGAAGACGCCTGCCAGCTTGAGCCAGCGCGCCACCCGGTCGGTCAGCGGCGGGCGCTCGCCCTCCTCGGCGAAGAGGCGCACCCGCTGGCTGCCCGGCAGGATCAGAAAGACGATGATCGCGAGCGCCATGGCGAAGGCGATTGTCATCGCAAGCGGGGACATCCTCCGCCGACGCTACGGCGAGCACGAAAGCGGACGGGGGCTTTTGACCCCGCTTTCCGCTCAGGCCTTGGCGATGGCCAGCGGCTCGTTCACCTTCACCAGCCGCCCACCCTGCGTCCGATAGAGCGTCATGTACTCGAGGCCGGTGCGCAGGGTCTTGATCTGACCGCTCTGCGCCAGCTGCTGGCGCCGCCGCTCGGAGGCCTGGTCGAGGTGGTCGTGCTTGAGCGGGTGCAGGACCTGGATCACCTCGCGCACGCGCCGCTGCGAGGAGCCGCGGACGCGCTGAACCTGGACGACGATGTCGACCGCGTCGGCGATCAGGTGCCGCACGGCCTCCGGGTTGAGCTCTCCGGCCTGCCCGGCCAGCTGCTCGAGCTTCGAGAGCGCCGCCGGCGCCGAGTCGGCGTGCACGGTGCACATCGACCCGTCGTGGCCCGAGTTCCAGGCCGCGAGCGCGTAGTAGGCGTCCTTGTCGCGCACCTCGCCGACGATGATCCGGTCCGGGCGCTTTCGCAAGCAGGAGCGGATCAGATCGCGCATCGTGATGTCGCGGGGGCCGCCGCTCTCGCGGAAGGTGGCCTCACGGGTCTGGAAGTACTTGGTGTCCTCGGTGTGGATCTGAAGCTCCTTGTGCGTCTCCAGGACGAGCACGCGGTCGTCGCGCGGCAGGCAGTGGTTGCCGATCGTGTTGAGCAGCGACGTCTTGCCCGATGAGGTGCCGCCGGAGACGACGATGTTGAAGCCGCCGCGCACCCACTCGCCTATGTCCCGGGCCAGCTCGGCGCTCAGCGTCCCGGCGCGGATCAGGTCCTCCATGGTGAAGGGGATCTCACGGTGGCGACGGATGACGAAGTCCGGCGAGCCGACGGCGACCGGCGGCAGGGTGGCGTTGAGGCGCGAGCCGTCGCGCAAGGGGGCCTCGAGCACCGGCTTCTCCTGGTTGATCTCCAAGCCGTTCTCGGTCGCAACGCGCTTGAGGAACTCGATCATGTCCTCTGCGCCCTTGAAGATCCGGTCGGTGATCTTGTGCTTGGCGCCGGCGCGGATGTAGAAGCCCTCGTCGGGCCCGTTGAAGTAGATCTCCTCGAGATCCGGCAGGCGCATGTAGTCCTCGAGCGGCCCGTAGCCCAGCTGATAAGCGCGCAAGAGATCGGTCAGGCGGGCCATCTGCGCCGGCTCCACCCGCCACTCGGGGTGCTGGTTGATGATGCCGGCGACGAACTCGGCATAGGACTGCGGCTGGCGCAGGCGCTCGGCCAGCTGCTGGTTTCCCTGGGCGCTCTTGACGAACTCGCCGCGAACCGTCTCCAGGATCGTGGGCCAGGCCGGGAACTCCTCCTCGGGTCGGCGGAAGGAGCGCCCGGCGGCGATGTTCGACTGGCTTCGCTGCGCCTCCTCGCGGGTGACCACGGCCCCTCCGCCGATCTCCTCCAGGGCCTGCGAGGGCCTTCGCCGACGGCGCCCGTCGTCGACGCGCTCGGGCAGGTTGTCGCTCATGGGGCGAGGATCGGCCCCGCACGCCCGCGCACCCTCGCTTCTTTCGCCCGGACGCCTAGAGGTTCTCCGCCGGCTTCCAGCGCTTGAGCGGATCGGCCTAGCCGTTGGGAAAGTCGAGCCCCTCCGACTCCAGGAGAGCCTGGGCGTCCTCGGGACCGCCGATGTCGCCCCTCCAACCCTCCGAGACCCGCCCGTCGCCGAGCAGGATGCGGTGAACGCAGCCTTCAGGCAGATCCTCGGCCGTGGCCAGGTACCGCCCACGGCCAACGCCGCTCCCTGGGTTCCGCCGGCGGCGACAGCGAGATCGGCGTAGCTCATCCAGTGGCCCGGGGGTATCTGGGCCATCACCTCCTTGACCTTCTCCTAGTCCACCTTCGGGCCGGCCTGCGCCTTCTGGCTCTTTCTGTCGCGCTTGACCATGTACTCGGCCGCCTCGGGCAGCGGGATGCGCACCGACGAGGTGAGGAGGAGGCGGTCGCCCAGCTTGTAGGGGACGAGCTCGACGCACGAGATGTCCCGGCGCAGCAAGCCTGCCGAGGGGAAACCCTACTAGGTGCGCGCCGGGCCTAGGAGTCGCTTGCGTCGGGCAGGGCGTTTCGCTGCGAGGCGGAGAGGTAGCGGGCGAACAGCAGCTGGGCGATCTTCATGATCTCCTTGGCGTACTCCTGGTTCTGCAGGACCAGGAACTCGCTCTGGTTGTTGGCCCTCAGCATCTCGGCCGAGAGATCCGGGATGCGGAAGTACTGCCTCTTCTCCAGCCAGGGGAAAAGCTTGTTCAGCACGACATCGTCGATGTCGAAGCCGGCGTCGGCATCGGCGCGCGTGACGACCACGGACAGCTTCTCGCGGGTGACCAAGGGCGGGAGGGTCTGCGGGTTCTCGCTGAAGTCGGCCGGGTGGCGCTGGGCCCTGGCCATGTAGCGGGCCGTCTGGGCGGCGTTGAACAGGCGGTCGATGTCGGGCGAGGTGACCATGAAGACCATGTTGGCCGCCTGCAGCCAGGCGCGCTGCGTCTCCAGGACGACGTCGGTGCCGGCATCGATGATGATCACGTCGTAGTGCTGGCCCAAAAGCCGCAGGATGTTGCGCAGCTCGAGCGGCCCGAAGTCGTGGAACTTGTCGGGGCGGTCGGGAGCAGCCAAGACGTTCAGGTTCGGCAGGGCGTTGTTCCAGATCACGAAGTCGCGCATCGCCTTCTCGCCGGGCGGTGCGTTGTCGTAGTAGCGCGGGTATGCGGCCTCCCCCTTGAAGCCGGCGTCCTCGCGCTGGTCCAGGTAGAGCAGCAGGGTGTGGATCGAAGGCCCGGAGCGCCCCTTGAGGCGTATGTCCAGCGAGCCGTGGGCCAGGTCCCCGTCCAATAGCAGGACCCGGGGCACGCGGACGTTCTCCTGCCCGGCCTTGCGCCGCTTGTCGGCGATCTTCTGGGCCACGGCGGCGATCAGGGCGCCGGTGTTCATCGCCTGCGAGGTCTTGCCGGTGCCGCCGGAGGGGCTGTAGAAGGTGGCGACAACCGGGGTCCCCGGCGTGATCCGGTCTAGCGGCAGCGAGTGCTCGAGCTTGACCGGGCGGCGCTTGCGTCGCTTGGGCTGCTCGGAGATCGAGGCCTCCTGATGGACCATCTCCAGCACCCGGCTCTCCGAGTGCCGTGCCGAGGTCTCGGCGTCGCGGATGGCGATCGCATAGAGCACGTCCTCGGCCTCAAAGCCGGCCAGCGGCCCCTCATCGGATCCCGGCGCCGCCGCCGGCTCGGGGACCTGCTGCTCTTCCTGCTGGACGAATGCAGGCTCAGCGGGCGCGGGCGGCTCCTGCGGCTGGGGAACGTCCGGCGCCGCGAAGGGCGCCTCGCCGGAGGGCTGCTCCTCGGCGGGCTGGCTTGCCAGGCCCGAGAAGAGCCCCGGCTGCGCCTGGCTTGTCTCGGGCTGGGCGAAGGGCGGCGCTTGCGCGGGCTGCTGCTCGGGCGCGGGCGGGACGGGCTGCGCAGGCCCGCCTGTGATCTGGAAGGGATCGGTGCCCGAGGGCGGCTCCCCCGCGTCAGCGGGCTGCTGCTCGGCCACCGGCTCCGCGGGCGCGGCGGGCGCCTGCTGCTGTTGACCGAAGGCGGGCGGGGAGAAGGGATCTGCAGCGGGCTGGGCGAAGGGATCGCCCGCCGGCGCGCTCGCATCCGGCTGGGGCTCGGCGGCGGGCGCCTGCGGCCCCGGGACGGTGAGCGGCTCCTGGGGCGGCGCGGGCGCGGGCGCCGGCTGCTGCGGCGCGGTCGCAGGGAAGGATTGCTGTGTTTCGGGCGCGAGCGGCTGCTCAGCCTGCTGCCCGGGGAAGAACTCCTGCGGCGCGGGCGCCGGCTGCTGCGGCGCGGTCGCAGGGAAGGATTGCTGTGTTTCGGGCGCGAGCGGCTGCTCAGCCTGCTGCCCGGGGAAGAACTCCTGCGGCGCGGGCGCCGGCTGCTGCGCCTCGTATGGAGCGGGAGGCTGCTCGGGCGCCTGCGGCTGCGCGTAGGGCTGGGCGCCTGCTGCCGGCTGCTGGGGCGCCTGGGGCATCTGAGGCTGCGGCTGGCCCTGGAGGGCGGGCTGGCCGTGTCCCTGCGGCGGCGCCGGCTGCTGCGGCTGACCCTGCTGCGGGGCCGGAGCAGCCGGCGTGCCCAAGCCAGCGATCAGCTGCTCGTACTTCTTGCGCTCTTCGGGGCCGAGCCCATGCGAGGCGGGATTGCTCACGCCCCTGTTATCACTCCTCGCCGTCGGTCACCGACGCGCTTTCGCTAGCGCTCTCGCCGGTGATGCCATCGGAGGCCATCCGCCCGGGAGCCTTGCACTCCGGCTCGGCGCCCTCGCGGGTCGCTACGAAGTAGCCGGAGCGGTCGACACGGCAGAAGGGGTTGAGGGCCATGCTGACCTGTCTCCCGGAGACGGCCTCGGCCGAATCGCGCGGCACGGCGAGCAGGACGATCACGTTCTCACCGCTGCCACTGGCCGAGAGGTCGACACCCGGAGGCAGCACGCCGGCGCAGCCGGAGGGGGTGTTGGCGATGCAGATCACCTTGGCGAACTCGACGAGACCGCCGCCGGACATGTCCCCGCCCTCGGAGGACACGTCGACCACATCGCCTGCCTGGATCGTGCCGACAGCGGCGCCCTCGAGCGTCGTCGTCGCGGCGACGACGCGCTCATCGGGCAGGACCACCGAGAAGGACTCCTGCGGGCCCTCGGCCACCTCTCGCTTGTCGATGCGCTGGCCGGCCAGGACGCGCTCGGTCAGGACAAGGCCGTTCTCGCCGTAGAGCTCGTGGTACTCGTCCTCGGTGATGTCGTTCTCGGTGATCGACCCCTTGGGCACCGGGGTGAACTCGAGATCCGCATCGCTTACGAAGGAGTAGGCCGGAAGGTCGGTCTTGGCCGTCACCACGTTCTTCTCGGCCTTGGCGGCGACCACCGCCTGGTAGAAGCCGATCGAGATGACAATGATCAGGATCCCTGCAATGACGGCCGGAGACTTGCTGCTGCTCTTGCGGCGCTTCTTCACGACGCCGCGAAGCTAGGGACGCGCACGCTCGCTCACGACTTTTTGCCCCACAAGGCTCGAGAGGGCGCCCGCCAATAGCCCGGGCGCGGTCCTCGTCTCGGCCTACTCTCGCGGCGATGCATCGCGTCAGCGACATCCAGCGCCAAAAGCGCGACCGCGAGCGCGTGTCGGTCTTCTTGGACGGAGAATTCTGGACCGGGATGAGCGAGAACCTGCTCGGCTCCCTCGGCCTGGCGCGCGGGGATGCGATCAGCGAGGAGCGAAAGCGCGAGATCGAGCGCCTGGTCGTGGAGGACAAGGCCCTGGGCTGGGCGCTTCGCCGCCTGAGCGAGCGGGCGATGAGCGAGGCGCGGCTGCGGGAGAAGCTGGCCGAGCGCGAATACGGGGAGGAGGTGATCGAGCTGGTCGTCGCCCGCTGCCGCGACTACGGGGCGCTCAACGACCGCTCCTTTGCCGAGGCGGTGATCGAGGCCCGGCGCGAGGAAGGGCAGGGCCGCCGGAGGGTGGCGCAGCACCTGCGCGAGATCGGTATCTCGGACGAGCTGGCCACGGAGCTTTTGGAGGCCGCCTTTCGCCCGGAGCGCGAGGCCGATGAGGCCGAGGCCGCGCTCGAGTCCCGCTACGGCGAGCGGCGCCTTGATCCACGCGAGGCCGACCGGGCGGCCCAGTTCTTGGTGCGCCGCGGCTTCTCCGCCGCCGCCGCGCGCCAGGCCGTCGATCGCCGGCGAATGAGCGCAGAGGAAGAGGAGACGCACTACGGCGCCGAGCGGGCGCTTAAGGAGCTTCGCCGCCGCTACCGCGGTCGGGAGCTCGATCACCGCAAGGCCTACGCCTTCCTGGCTCGGCGCCGCTTCTCGGCGGAGGCGATCCAGCGGGCGCTGGAGGCCTACGAGGAGGAGATGGCGATCTCCTCCTCGAGCTCCTCGCGGTGACGCTCGAACTCTGGGACCAGCTCGCGCACCTCCTCCTCGGAGCGGTCGCGCCCGTGCGCCCCGCGGCGCCAGTCATCGGAGGTGACGTTGGCCGAGGGATGCAGATCGCGCGGGTCCAGGTCCTCGCCTGCCATCTTGTCGTCGTTTCCGTTGTAGAACCAGCCGAAGCAGGTCTCCGAGAACGGGTTGAGGCAGGTGTGGCCGTGTGAGACCCAGGGGTTGGGCTCCCAGATCGCCTTGCCCTTCTGCAGCTCGGCAATCGACTCCAGGACGTCGCGGATGAAGATCAGGTCGGCGTCACGCTTGTCGACCAGCCGCTTCCACAGCCGCCCGCGCAGAAGCACCCGCGCCAGCGAGGTGGTGGAGACCAAGGTGACCTTGATCCTGCCGTGGCGGTCGGTGCAGGGGAAGATCTCAAGCCCCAGCCGCTCCAGCAGGAAGAAGTCCTGCAGGGAAAGCCCGAGCCACGGCGCCACCTTGCGGACGTCGTAGTACTTCGGGACGTTGCGCAGGCCCAGCTGGCGCGCCCGATAGGCCACAGCGGTCTCCGAGCGGTTGAGGAAAACCCCGATCTCCTCGATGAAGGTGCGCCCGAAGTGCTCGCGCAGGTAGCGGTCGTCGTCCTCGGTCCAGACCAGGTTCTCGGGGTCATCGCGCAAGAACAGACGCGTCGTGTCCTTGGTCGCGTCGTAGCCGACGTCTGACGTCAGCTCCTGCTGCGAGTTGGCGTGGGGGCGGGTGGCCTCCAGGCGCGAAGCCAGGTTGTAGATCTTCTGCCGCGACTCGATGCCCAGCTCGTCCGCCAGCCGGTCGCGGTCCTCCGGCGTGCGGCACAAGGGATAGCGAAGCGCCACCGCGGCCTTCTTGGCCGGGCGGTACTGGGCACGCGTCGCCTTCTTCTGCTTTCCGGTCTCGGTGTTCTTGCTCCTCTTTTCGTTCAAGGGTCGGCTACCTCGTCGCTTTGTGAAGCAACGTAGGGCGCATTTACCCTCGGCACCGATCGACACGGGCCGCGAGGAGCAAGAGCGAGGCGATCAAAGTCGCCGCGGTTTGTCTGTTGCTCGCCGGCAAGATAGGGCGTTTCACGGCCTGAAACTGGAGCTTCTTCGCTTGCCGATGCTCTCTTCGCCGGGCGGCAACCTCAAGCGGAGGGCGTTTCACGATCCGGCACGCCGCTGTCGCGCCGCCCCTCGACCTGCGCGGCCAGCTCCTGCAGCTCGGCGTAGGCCTGCGGCGTGATCGCGTCCTCGAGCAAGGAGCCCTCGACGACGTAGTCGACCTTGGGCTCGTCCTTGCGCCAGGGAAGCAGCCGCCTGCCCAGCTTGAGGATGGCGATGGCCAGGGCGATCCCGAGCAGGCCCCAGACCATGCCGCCGGTCAGGATCAGGACCAGCGAGGACAAGCCGGCGATGACGCCGACCGCTCCGTAGCCGATCAAAAGCCAGCGAGACTCATGCTCCGCATCGGGCTCGGAGAGAGCACGCACGCAGGCGCGAGGGATCAGCACGAGCGCCAGGCCTCCGATCAACGCCAGGATGAAGCTCATGGCGCGATGATTGGACGAGTCGCACCGTCGGCGTCATTTTTCCCGCAAGCGCCGCGGCGGGATCAGCCGGAGAGATGGGGCGTGCGCTCGGCGCGCATCAATCCGCGCCAAAGCGGCACGAGCTCCGCGGCCAGCTCGAAGACCACCTCACGGCCCTGGCGGCGGACGATCAGGACCTCGTCCTCGAGGACGAGGCCATCCTCGCGCAGGGCCTGGACGGCGCGGCGCACCGTCCGCTGCAGCTGGCCCAAGGAGCGCCGGCTCCCAAGTCCCAGCTGCTCGCGGAGCGCGTCCATCCCCATCTTCCCCGTCTCCGACGCCGCCAGGGCATCCAGGGCGCGCCGGGCCAGCGGGGTGAGGCGAGTGTTGCGCAGGACCGTCAGGGCCGCCAGCTGGCTGCGTGCCCGCTCGGCCTCGCCGCCTGCGACCTCGCTGTAGGCGAAGGCCATCAGGCGATCGCGCTGCTCTTCGCTCATCAGGTTGAACAGCCTCACCAGCTCGGCCTGGCGGGCATCGCCGTGGGACAGGCCCAGCTCATCGAGGAAGTCCCCGTCGCCCGCGAGGATGTCCTCGAGGATCTCCTCGTCCTCCTCGAAGGCGATGACGTGGGCCAGAAGGTTCTGCATCAGCTCGAGGATCTGATCGTCGTCGAGCTCGTCGCGCATCTCGATCTGCTCGGAGAGTGCCGCGCAGCTCGAGCACTCATCCACGTGCAGGTAGGGGCTTCGGATGAGCTCGGCGAGGTTGGCGTCGACGACCTCGCGCGACACCGGCACCAGAAGGCAGGCGAGGATGCCGCGCAGAAGCCCGAGGGCATCCGCCAGGTTGCTCAGCTCCTCTTCGTCCAGCTGCGTCTCCACGCCCCAGAGCAGGTCGTTCGCCTTCTGCTGGGAGATCGAGGCCAGCTGGGCCAGGTACACGACCGCCGCATCGAAGTTGCCCTCGACGTCCACGCCGTGGTCGGCGATTCGGTCGCAGATCACCTCGGAGAGCGTCTTGCGGGCGTTTTCCGAGAACATGTCGCGGCGAGCCTAGATCGGGCAGTGGGCACGGCGCTCGCTTTTCCGGCTTAGTAGCGCGGATCTGGCGCCTGCGCGCCCGTGTGGTCGCTTCCCGCGGGCAGCGCAGGGCCGGCCCCGAAGCCGGCGGGAAGTTCTCCGGGAGGAGGATGGGGGAGGGCGCCCCGGGCGCCCGTCCAGCCCGAGACCCCGGGGCGCTGTCTCACCGCCCCGGCGGGGGTCAGCTGCCCGCTGCGGGCCAGATGGCGCGACCAGACCTGCTCGGCCTCGCGCACGACCCTGTACCAGCTGGGAGCGGAGCGGGCCAGGCACTCGAAGGCCTCCTCCTTGATGCCGCTCTGCTGCAGGGCCAAGAAGCGTCCCAGGGCCTGCGCCGGGAAGTTGCCCTTGGCCCGTGGCTCTTTCTCTCCGGGCAGGACCTTCGGCTCCTCGTGCAGAAGCCTCGCGATCACCCGCTCCACGCTGGCCAGGATCAGCTTGCGCTGGTCGCCCACCGGAAGGGCCTCCCAAAGCTTCAGGGTGCCCTCGTAGGGGTAGCGGTGCTCGCCGGTTTCCTCGTCGGTGTCGGGCTGGGCCAGGACATCCTCGGCACGGAGCGGCCGGATCTCGCCCTCCTTGAGCATCGCCAGCAGGGCGTCGGTCGCATCGCGCCCGATCAGGCCGACGGCGAGGACGCGCAGCAGGTGCTCGTCCATCCCCGGCTCATACAGCGCCGCCAGGTACTCCAGCGAGCGCGGCGAGCAGCGCCCCTTCTGGACCACCTCCTGTGGCAGCTGCTCCTCGCCGATGTCGACGTATTCGGTGCGGTAGCGCAGGGCGAAGTCGACGATCTCCTGGGCGATCCCGACGCCCTCGGCCCAGCGGACCCACTCCGGAGCATCCCAGCCGGGGGCGTAGTGGACCATGCGGTTGATCATCGCCTCGTCCAGCTCCTGGACCTGGTAGCCGACCTCGCCCGGGTTGGCGGCGCAGACGATCGCCCAGCCGTCGGGCAGCCTCCAGCCGGACTGCGAGATCGTCCCCTCGCCCAGGACCTCCATCAGGCCGGCGAGCACGTCCTTGTTGGCCCGGTTGAGCTCGTCGATGAAGAGGATCCCGGGCTTCTCGCCGGAGGTGGGAAGCCATTTCGGCAGGGCGTACGAGGTAAGCCCGCTCTCGGGGTCGTAGTACGGCTCGCCGACGATCGCGCTGCCGTCCTTGTCGTGCGCCGGGTGGTAGGTCAAAAGCTTCAGCCCGCGCTGCTTGCAGTAGGCGCGGACCATCGACGTCTTGCCGATACCGGCTGCGCCCCAGAGGATCACCGGGATGATCCGTCCGTTGGAGAGGGGGTGCGCCCGCACCCAGTCCAGGAGGACCTCCACCGAGACATGAGCGCCCTCCTTGCCCAGAAGGCGGGTCATCGTCGACCGCTTCGCCATCGCCGCCGATCCTCGGGGTACGCACTTGGCCCGCTGCCCTGCTTTTGCTTGGCGAGCGAGCCGTTGCGGCGCGGCGCACGGGCCTTGGATCCGCAAGCTGGCCACAGGCCCGTGCGCCGCGCGGGCAGGTGGGAAGACGCTCGCAAGCGAAAGCCCGCCTCCGCTCGGCCTGCGGGCGGCATCGTGGCGCCGATGATCGCTAAGACGCAAGAGCGCGACTGGATGACGGGCCGCCTGGCAGAGACGGTCGGCTGCCTGGCCGCGGAGAGCACCTGTGGCTACCGGGCCCTGGCCGACTACGGCTACACCGCCTTCGTGGCCTGGGACAGCGCCGACGGGCGGCATTGGCAGGTGGAGATCGCCCTGGCCGAGGGCGATGACGTCTCGATGCCGGCCGGCGTGCGCAAGGTGCTGGAGGTCGAGGCCGAGGCCGGCCATCGCGGCTCGCTGGAGAAGAAGCTGGTCGAGGCCTTCGCCTCCCTCTGACGCCGGCGCCGGCGCAACGGTCGCGCCCGTTTCCCGCGTGCGGGAGAACACGACTCTGCCCGCGGGAGAGCGCCGATCTGCGGCGTCAGCGCCCGCGGCGCGCGAAAGCGGGAGTTTGCCCTGCGCCAAAGCGGGAATCTGCTGAAAGCAGAGGCCCGGCGAAAGCCGGGCCTCTGGGGAGGGAGAGTATGGGACTTGCTGAGTTTTGGAGGCTGAAGGGCGCTGCGGTTCGCCGGTGAAGATCCATCAGTGCAGTGGTCGAACCCAGGCGGCCCTCTCTCCGTGTGGAAGTGAATATAGGGTCACTTCACCCTCGCGACCGCTGGTCGGTCAGTCGCCATCCGCGACCGGCTCGCAGCGGCACAGAACGTCGGCAGGGCCGCGATCGCAAAGCAGGTAGAAAGCGGGCCAAAGCGCAAGCAGCGGCCAAAGACCCGACAGAAGCGCCGCGGCCCACACGAGCGGGCCGACCAGGGCACGGGCGGCGAGGCCCAGTCTGCCGCACGAGCTACGCAGCCGAAAGCGCTGACGACGGCGCCCCCAGGTGGCGCCGTCGCGTAGAAGGCCCCACAGCTGCTGCGCCGTGAAGCACAGCCAGCCGAAGGCGGCCAGCATCGCCGCCACCGCCTGTCCTGCGTAGACGTCGACCGCTCGCTCCGATGCCAGGAGGGGGATCACAAGCGGAGCGGCGATCACGAGCGGCGCCAGACCGAAGAGCAGGTCCAAGGCGAAGGCCGCCAGCCTTCTTCTCGCCGGCACGCCCATCAGCGCTCCAAGTAGTCGGAGAGCACCGGCGGCCGCTCCTGCGACGGGCTCAGGTCCGGCCACGGGCCTTCGGGGGCCTTGACGTCCGGGCGCTCGTTCGGGTTGCTCGGCTCATCTGCGGTGTGCCAGACGATGGGCTGCTCGAGCCGCTCGCCGCGGTCGAGCGCACGCCGCTCGCGCCAGTCGCGCCAGGCGCTTCGCACGCGACGCCGCTGGCGCGAGCCGAAGTTCCGCGCCCGGGGCGCGAGCCGCAGACGCCCGAAGGAGGTCGCGTACAGCAAGAAGGCGCACAGCGAGTAGGCCAGGTAGATCGGATAGCCCAAAAGCCCGCGGTGCACGCCCAGGGCGGCTGCCGCCGCCAAGGCCAGAAGGTAGGCGATGAGCACGATCTTGAGGCCACCGATCAGATCCACGCCGCGAGGCTAGACCGCTCTCGCCTGATGCCGGCGCCTTCTCGCTGGAAGCGAAAGGCCCTCGCGGCAGCCCCGCCGGGGGATATTCCGGTTGCGATGCCAAAGGTACGCGTCTCCATCGAGGACATCGTCTGCATCGCCGGGCTGGGCGCCCTCATCGCCGGCTTGATCGCCGGCAAGAGCCTGCTGGTGCTCGCCGGCGCCGCCGCTGTCGTCCTGAGCCTCGCTCATGTTGCCGTCCGCCTGTTCCGCGAGCACAAGGGCCGCCGGCGCGGGACGGAAGCGGAAAGCGATGAGTGAAAGCCCGGGGCTTGGGCCTGATGCCGGCGTGAATGGACCCGCACTCGTGGCGGGTCCATCCGGAGACCGATCAAGCGGATGCAAGCCGGTCGAAGCTTGTTTGGGGCAACAATACCCCGTGCCCGCAGCGTTTGGCGCCTCCACGCTATCTGCGGCGGCGAAGCTCGAGAGCGCTCTGCGGGCGCAGGTCGTGCGGGGCAGAAGCGGCGAAGCGGGAGGCGTAGGCGCACAGCTCGGCGCGCCCGAGGAGAGACACCCGATAGCGGGCGGCGGCCCGCCGCAGGGCCTCGCGCGTGCTGTCCGACAGGTAGCGGTCGGGCCTCAGGAGGGCCAGAACCTGCGCCTCGGCGCAGCGAAAGCCGCCGGCGTGGATCCGCGCCGTCCCGCGCCCGGCTATCGCCCCGATGGCCGCGGGGCCTGAGAAGGCGAGGGCGGCGCCGATCTCCTCGGCCTGCTCGAGCTCGTGAAAGGCGTAGAGGCCGCACTCGCACTCGCCGTCCGGCGCCGGATGGCGATGGAACAGGCACTCGGCCCGCTGCTGCGGCTCCCAGATGTCGTCGGTGTTCAACGCGCAGAGGCCTCCATCGGGGCAGAGGATCCAGGCCCGGTAGCCCAAAAGCGGCTGCAGGTAGAGCGGCTCCACGGCGCGAAGCTAGGCCGCCCGGGCGCGCCGCCCGCGTCCTTTGGCGTCGCCGCCGACTCAGGAGTCGGCGCCGGCGCGAACCAGCTCCGCGGCCCGCTCTCCCAGCTCCTCGTCGGCGCCGATCAGGCGGGCGATCTCTGCCTGGCGCTCCTCCTCGCCCTCCAGCCGGCGCAGGGTGGTCTCGGTCTCATCGCCCGCGGTCCTCTTCTCGACGACGAAGTGGCGCTCGGCGCGGACCGCGATCTGGGCCAGGTGCGTGATCACGATCACCTGGGTGCGCGCGGCCAGCCGGGCCAGCTTCTCGGCCACGGCGTGCGCTGTCATCCCGCCGATGCCGGCGTCGATCTCATCGAAGACGTAGGCGCCCTCTCCGGCCGAAGTGGCCAAAAGCAGAGCCAGGTTGACCCTGGAGAGCTCGCCGCCCGAGGCTCCCTTGCCCAGGGGCGCCGGGGCGAGCCCCGGGTTGGCCTGCAGGGCTATCTCGACGCGGTCGCGCCCCGTGGGGCCGGGCTCGGCCTCGGCCAGCTCGACGTGAAGCCTGGCCTCCGCCAAGGCCAGGTCGGCCAGATGCCCCTCGACGGCCCGGACCAGCTTGCGGGCGGCCGCCCGGCGGCGCTTCGACGCCTCACCGGCCTTGGCGTCATAGGCCTCCTGCGCACGGGCCACCGCTCTCTCGGCCTCTGCCAGGGCGCCGTCGGCGTCGGCCAGGCGCTCCAGCTCCATACGAGCGACCTCAACGCGCTCGCGGATCTGGGGGATCTCCAGCCCGCGGAAGCGCCGGCGTAGCTCGCCGATCGCCGCCAGGCGCTCCTCGACCTCGGCCAGCCTACGGGGATCGGCCTCATAGCCCTCGAGCAGGTCCCGCGCCCGCTCGGCGGCGTCGCGGATCAGCTCCTCGGCCTCGAGCAGGCCCTTCACAACCTCTCCCAGCTCGGGGTCGTGCTCGGCACCCTGTTCGGCGCTCGCCCGGATCTCCCCGAGCAGCTCCCCGGCCGATCCCTCGGCGCCGTAGAGGCCCTCATAGATCCCGCGGACACGCGCCGCCAGCTCCTCGGCGTTAGCCAGCCGGCTCAGCTCGGCCTCGAGCTCGGCCTCCTCATCGTCTTCGGGGGCGACGGCCTCGAAGCGCTCTGCCTCCTCGCGCAGGCGCTCCAGGCGGGACTCGCGGTCGAGAAGGTCGGAGCGAAGCTGCTCGAGCTCGCGCCGGGCCTCGCGCAGCCGGCCCCAAAGACGGGCGAGCTCGCCGCGCTCGGCCTCGAGGCCCGCGGCGCGGTCCAAAAGCTCCAGCTGGTAGGTGGGGGAGACCAGCCGGCGGGCGGCGTGCTGGCCGGTGAGGCTGAAGAGCTCGGCGGCGGCCTCGCCCAGCTGCGCTCCCGAGCAGGTCCTCCCCGAGCAGAGCGCCCGCGCCGGGCCTTGCCGGCGCAGCCGGCGCGCCAGGACCAACTCCTCGCCCTCGGCGGCGATCTCGGCCAGGGCCTCGGGCACCGCAGCGACGAAGGCAACCTCCACGTAGGCCTCGTCGGCGCGCGGCCCGATCAGGCGGGGGTCCGGCTTGGCCCCGGCAGCCAGACGCAGGCCCTCGAGCAGAAGCGTCTTGCCGGCGCCGGTCTCGCCGGTGATCACGTTCAACCCCGGCGCAAGCTCGGCCTCGGCGAAGGCGAAGACTCCCAGGTTCTCGATCCGAAGGCGGGTGATCATCGCTCGTCGCGAACGTACTGCGCCGGCAGGACCCGGCCCCCGGGTTTGCCCAGTCGTCGCTGCATCATCGAATGCCGGGCGCCGCCTACGGGCGTCCGAGCAGCTCGAGGATCTCCGCCCCCTTGGAGCGCAGTTGCAGCCGAAGGAGTTCGAGCAGCGCGGCCAAGGAGGCGGAGAGGCTCTTCCGCCGCTCAGCCGCCAGCTGGGCCAAGCCGCGGTCCAAGGCGTCCGGGGAGGAGGGATCCAGCTTCGCCATCACGAAGCCGGCGACGAGATCATCCTCGGTGTCCCTCGCCTGGATCTCGCCGGCCTCGAGATCCAGGCGCGCGGTGCCGAAGAACTGCGGCTTGCCGCCGCGGAACAGCACGCGGGCGTATCCGATCAGGGCGACATCGGCGATCAGCTCAGGGGAAGTCCCCGTCCGCTCTGCGAGCTCGCGCTTCATGGCCCGCAGCACGAGCGTCTCCAAAAGCAGCATGCCCAGGCGCCTGCAATCGGCCCAGTCGACCGAGCCCGAGCCGGAGGCGCTCAAGCGGTCGGGGACGTTGGCCGCGTGCCGGGCCTTGCGGACCAGGACGGCGTAGCCGTCGCGGGTGAAGGCCAGCACCGAAACGCCGATGTGATTGGCGCAGCGGCTGGCCCACAGATCACGGATCACCTCGCCGCGCTCGACCAGGTCTCGGCCCGAGAGCACAAGGCCGCTCTGCCCGGCCCGGCGCCGCGCAGGCGAAAGGCCTGTTGCTCGAAGGAAAGTGGAATCCGCGGTTCAGACAGAAGGCGGTTGAGCTCCTCCGAGAAAAGCAGCGGCTGACCCGCTATCCGAACCACCTCGAAACCGCGGTAGCGCTGCAAGGGCTGAAGCTCCTCGAGGGCGCGATGGCCCACTTCGCGCCAGCTGAGCTCGCCCTCCGGCTCGCCGACGTCCAGGCCCGCCAGGTATGCGCGCACCGCTTCCTCGCTGGATCGCTTCACCCTGTGACGCTAAGCGGCCTTGCTCGCGGTCGGCTCGCTTTTGCGCCGACGGGCGCCATCAGCAGTCCTTGCCCGAGCCGACCTGCCACAGCGCGCAGATCTGCTCGGGGGTCAGGGCCTTCTCGAAGACGGCGATCTGGCCCTGGTAGCCGGACCAGTAGTTGCTTCCGTTGGCGTAACCGATGCGCAGGCGGTCCCGACCAAGATGCTCCCAGGTCCAGGGGTTGATCTGCTTGCCCAGGGAGTGGCCGTTGATGAAGGCCTCGGCGGACCCCGCCTCCTGATCCAGGACGAGCGCCCACATCACCCACTGGCCGGAGCCGGGCCAGCTGTTTTTGGGCCAGTTGAACTGCGCCGAGTTGCCGGCCAGGAGGGCCTGCACGCGCTGGCCCGACGTGGGGAGCGAGCGGCGGAAGTGCAGCAGGCCGTTCTTGAGCAGCGGCGTGGGCCCGCTGCCGATCATCGTACGGTTCTGGTCATCGGCGTCGGCGAACGACCAGCCGACGAAGGTCCTGCGGGTGCCGTTGGCAAACAGGCCGAGATCGGAGGGGGAGAGATGAGGCGAGCCGACCCAGCCGCTGCGCTCTCCGTGCGTCGAGCCGTCGAAGTAGTAGCGCACGTCGGTCGACTCCTCGACCAAGAGCGAGTCGATGTGGAATGTGAATGTCTGGCCTGAGACGTTGGGCTGGCTCGCCGGCTTGCGGAAGTAGACGATGTAGTTGACCGCCTGCAGGGGCGCGGTCAAGGACGGGGTCGAGATCCTCTGCCAGGAGCCCGTGAAGTCGTGCGTGGCGTCCGCCGGGCCGGGGATGTTGACGCCGGCGATGTCGCGGTACTGCAGCCGCATGTGGATCTTCTCGTTGGAAGGCCCCTTGACGTAGGCCGAGGAGATCAGAGTCGGGGCCGGCCTGTCGGTCATCCGCGCCCCGTCGATCCAGACCGTGGCGCCCGGGCTGACTGCGATGTGCAAGCGGGCCAGCTGGCTTGTGCCCATGGCCCGTTGGTGCTCGACCCACTGCCACTTGTCCTCGCCGTCGTAGGTCGGGCCGTTGTCGTAGCCCAGCACCTCGCCGTTTTGGTCGTAGTAGCCGATCACGACCCGGGCCTTGGCCCCCCGCGGGATCCACACCCAGGCACCGGTGCGCACCGTGGCGTTGTTCTGGATCTGCGGCCTGGTCTTGACCCAGGCGCCGCGGTAGGCCGCCGAGTTGTTTGTGATCCGCAGCGACCATCTGCCCTCGTAGCTCTTCGAGTCGTCGCGGGTGTAGACGACGTCTTCGTTTACGGCCCAGTCGCTGGTCCCGGACTCAAAGCCCGGGTTCTCAATCAGCTCCTGGAAGTCAGGCAGGTTGGACACGCGCCCGTCGAAGGGGCGCGCTCCGGTGTTCACGCCGCGCCAGATGTCGGCGTCCTCTATGTCGACCCGCAGCGACCAAGAGCCCGTGTAGTGCTCGTCGGAGACGCGCTGGCGCGTCGCGGCGCCGATCGCCGACCAGCTGTCGACCCCGCCCTCGAGGCTCGGGTTGTCCTCTAGGTTGCGGCGGGTCTCGTAGTTGGAGTGGTAGGCCTGCCCGAGCCCGTTGAAGGCCGTGGAGGCGGTTTCGTCCTGGGCCAGGAAGGCCGGGCCGCCGCCGTTGGTGATCCCGTTCAGGGGGTTCAGGGTGTAGCCGTTGCCCGACTTGTCGACGAGACCGTCGGGCCCCGCGCCCAGGGTCCAGTAGGCCGAGGGGCCGAGCGAGAGCACGAGCTCCTCGTAGGTCGGCTGGCGGGTGCGGCTGTAGGTGCTCTTGCCGTCCTCCCAGAAGAGCGAGTGCAGGGTTCCGAGCTCGGACTCGGCAGCGAGGAGGATGCTGTTCTCGCTGGTCCCGCTCTTGACCACGTAGGTGAAGCCGGGCTTCGCCGGGGCGAGCAGGGATGGCAGCACCTCGGTGTCGAGCGAAGGCTCAGACTCCTGCATCCGCTGGGCCAGCTCCGCGGGCGCCGGGAAGGCGCCGCCGTTCAGGGTTGCGACGTGGCGAGCGATACGCAGGGCCAGGTGCAGGCGCTGCTCGGCCGCCGACTCCTGCGCCGCCTTGACCTGCTTTCCGTAGACCGGGAGTGCGACCGCTACAAGGATGGCGATCAGGGCCAAGGCGACGAGGAGCTCGGCCATGGTGAAGCCGCCCTCAGCGCGCCGCAGCGCTAGTGCTTTCCGGGTCGAGAAGGCCACGTAGCGACGCTAGGGGACTGCGTCGTGTGCACAAGCCTTTTCGCCGCCCGCCGAAGCGCCCTCAGCAGTCCTTGCCGGAGCCGGCCTGCCACAGCGAGCAGATCTGATCCGGCGTCAACGCTCGCTCGAAGACCGCGACGTGCCCGAGATCACCGTACCAGCGCGGCACGCTTCCGGCGCTGTAGCCGATGAGGAAGAACTCCTTGGCGCCCTTGCTCCAGTCCCAGGCCTTCTGGATCTCCGGCAGCTCGCGCCCGTTGACGTAGGCCTCGACCTTGTCGCTGACCTCATCGACCACCAGTGCGACCATCACCGGCTCGTTCGGGCCGGGCCAGCTGCCGCCGTAGACGAAGCTCTGCTCGCCCAGGCTCACCTCGAGCGAGGAGTTGGGGCCGGGGGTGCGGCGAATGTCCATCAGTCTGTAGTGGTTGCTGGCGCCGACCATCGGTCGCCAGTTGTCGATGTCAGCCGCCCGCGCCCAGACGATGAACGTCCGCTGGGTGCCGTCGGCGAAGACCCCAAAGGCCGATTCCGAGGCGAACGGCGTGCCGGCCCAGCCGGTGCGGCGATCGCCGGTCTGCGCGTTCGGCTGGCTCACCCACTGCCCGCTCTCATCGACGTAGCCCGAGCCGTCGAAGTAGGGACCGGTCAGGGTCGCGCTGCGCTCGATGATCCCGCCGGCGATCCAGACGGTGAAGTGCTCGCCCACTGGCGCGACCCCTCCGACGCGAAGCAGGGCGTAGGCCGCGCCCTCGGGCACGACTCGGCCCTCGGTGGTCATCCAGTGATCGCCCTGGGTAGTGGTGTAGGAGTTCGGCTGGACCGAGTCGGAGTGGAACTTGCCGTTCTCGTCGTAGAAGGCAATCCACAGGCGGTGTGTCCAGTTGCCCTCAACGCGCAGACGCATCCCTCCGGAGAGCACCTCGCCCGGCTGCACCGGGATCTTGCCGACGCCGTAGGTCCCAACCGCGGTGAACTTGCCGTCGCCGGGGCCGACCTCGCTCTTCAGCGAGTAGCCGCCGAACGGCGCCCACTCGTCGGTCACGCTGAGCTTCTGGATGGCGCCGTTGTGGGTCGCGCCCCAACCGGTGCGCTGGTGGTCGATCCGCGGATAGATCATCCAGTTGCGCCTGGTGATGTAGTTGCTCTGAAAGAAGCTGTTCGCGCCCCCGTCGAAGAAGGTCGAGGGGCCCTGCTCGTCAAGCAGAAGCGGGTTGCCGCCGCCGGCCTGGATCGATCCCTGCGCATGCGGGGAAAGCGTCCAGCCGTTGCCGGAGAGGTCGAGGAGGTTCGTGCTCAACGGCCAGTAGGCACTGGGGCCGAGCGACAGCACGAGCTCCTCGTAGGTCGGCTGGCGGGTGCGGCTGTAGGTGCTCTTGCCGTCCTCCCAGAAGAGCGTGTGCAGGGTCCCGGCCTCCGACTTGCCGGCGAGCAGGATGCTCTCGGCGGTCGTCCCGGACTTGATCAGGTAAGTGGGGCCGACCTGAAGCGGAGCCAGAAGCGACGGCTTCACCTCCACGTTCAGCGAGGGTTCCACCTCCTGCATCCGCCGGGCGAGCTCCTGCGCCTCCGGAAAGAGTCCGCCGTTGAGATCGGATGCGGCCCGCGCCACGCGCAGAGCCAGGTGCAGGCGCTGCTCGACGGCGGACTCCTGCGCCACCTCGCGCTGCTTTGCGTAGACCGGCAGGGCGATCGCGACCAGGATCGCGATCACGGCGAAGACCACCAGCATCTCGGCCAGCGTCAGGCCGCGCCGGCCTCGCCGGAAAGCGCGAAGGACGCTGAAGGAAACCCGGATCACTGCTTGACACTAGAAAGCGGCGCGACGCGCGGCCCGCTTTTCCAGCGACCCGCTAGCAGTCCTCGCCCGAGCCCGCCTGCCAGAGAGAGCAGATCTGCTCGGCGGAGAGGGCGCGCTCGAAGACCGCGACGTGCCCGAGCTCGCCCAGCCAGCGCTGCGAGCTTCCCGACGAATGGCCGATGCGCAGCGCCTGCCCCACGGCGTCGTTCCAGCTCCAGGCCCCCTCGACCCTGGGCAGCTCGCGCCCGTTGACGTAGGCTCGCATCTCGTCGCTCACCTCGTCGGCGACCAGGGCGACCATCACCGGCTCGTCCGGGCCCGGCCAGCTGCCGGCCGGGTAGTTGAAGTCGTGGTTTGCGAGGCGCACATGCAGCCCGGCGCCCGATCCCTCGTCAGGTGAGAGGCGCAGATGCATCGCGCCCTGCCCCCCGGAGGACCCCGCGTGGTTTCCCAGCAGGGGACGCCACTGCGTGAGATCCTGGGCTTTGGCCCAGACAACGAAGGTCCGCTGCGTGCCGTCGGCGAAGACGCCCCAGGCGGACTCCGAGGCGAAGGGGGCGCCGGCCCAGCCGGTGCGGCGGTCGCCGCTGCCGCCGCGGGGCTGGCTCACCCACCGCCCCTGATCGTCCACGTACCCGGAGCCGTCGAAGTAGTCGCCCGGCTGCGGCGCCGCGTCGACATCGGCCAGGATCGCACAGGCTGCGACCTCGAAGGTCGTGGGCGGCTGGGCATCATCAGTAAACAGGCTGATGCGCACGCCCGCGGCGTCCTGGGGCGCCACCAGGGAGACGGCGGCCCACTGCCAGCTTTCGCTGGTCACGTAAGGCGAGTAGACGTCCGCCACGCCGCTGTCCTCTTCGTCGCGCAGCGCCATGCGCAGCCGGAAGCTGCCCTTTAGGGCGCGCAACCAGCAGCCGGCCCCGTAGCGCTTGCCTGGCTCGACCCGCGGCGCCCGCCACGGGTCTTGGCGGTAGGCCGGCCACTCGATCCCCCGCATCCCCGGCGTGTCGTTCGGCGCCGAGACGCGCTGGACCGGGCCCTGGCCCCCGCCGAGGGCGGCCGGAAGGTCGCTCGCCACGAGCGCCTTGGTGCGCTCGCCCCCGCCCGCGTTCGGCCAGATCTGGCCCGGCGTCTGCGGGCGGGGGAGCGCGATCAGGTTGCGGCGGGTCGTGTAGTCGCTGGTCAGGAAGCTGTCGGCCGAGGCGTCGAAGAAGGCCGACGGCGCAGGGTCGCCGAAAAGCAGGGGCGCTCCCGCGCCCGGCCGGACCGGGCCGCTCAGCGTCCAGCCGTTCCCGGAGCGGTCGAGCAGATCCGCGGTGAGCGGCCAGTAGGCGCTCGGCTTCAGCGATAGCACGAGCTCCTCGTAGGTCGGCTGGCGGGTGCGGTTGTAGGTGGTCTTGCCGTCCTCCCAGAACAGCGTGTGCAGGGTCCCGGCCTCCGACTTGCCGGCCAAGAGGATCGAGTTGGAGGTGGTCCCGGAGCGCACCACGTAGGTCTTTTCGACCTCGGCCGGGGCGAGCAGGGACGGAAGCTGCGCCATCTCTAGGGACGGCTCGGCCATACCCATCCGCTCGAGCAGCACGTCCACCTGCGGAAAGGCCCCGTCGCTGAGGTCGGAGACGGCCCGCGCCACGCGCAGGGCCAGGTGCAGGCGCTGCTCGACGGCGGACTCCTGCGCCACCTCGCGCTGCTTTGCGTAGACCGGCAGGGCGATCGCGACCAGGATCGCGATCACGGCGAAGACCACCAGCATCTCGGCCAGNGTCAGGCCGCGCTCACCGTGGCGAAAGGCCCGCGTTCTCGTCAGGCCGAGCGGAGGCACACGGCGACGCTAGGAGGACGCCGCTCGCGCCCGCGCCTTTTCGCCGCGCCCGCGAGCGCCGCTTCAGGCCGGGACCGGCTCGCGCTCGGGCTCTCGCTCCGGGGCCGGGGCCGGCTCCTCGGCGGGAGCGGGATCCTGCTTGGGGGCGGGATCCTCCGCGGGCGCGACCTGCGGGCGCTCCGTGGGAAGCGGCCACTCGACCGGCTCGAAGCGCGCTGGCTTTGAAGGACCGTCAAGACCCATCGCGCCGCGACCGTAGCCCGACCGCGCGGAAGCGCAGCCGCTTTTCGCTCGGCACGCCGCGCGGGCGGCCTCGCCGGCCCGCTTNAGCGCGAGGCGCAGGCGGCGGGCGCGATCCGAGGCCCGCCCTACTTTCGAGGGGGATGAAGCGAAGCGTGCATTTGCGCCTCTACGGCGAGATCACCCATCCCTCCCCGCGGGAGGATCTGGCCTGGGACCTCTACCAGTCGTGGGCGCTGGCCCGCCTGCGCGACGTCTCGCTCTCCAGCGTCCCGCCGCGCTTCCTCCCGCACGGGATGGCCGCCTCGCGCTTCGAGCACTCGGTCGGGGTCGGCTATCTGGCCCGAAGGCTCTGCGATTTGCGCCCGCAGCTGGCAAGCCGGCGCAAGCTCCTCGTCTCCGCCGCCCTCCTGCACGACATCGGCTCGCCGCCCTTCTCGCACATCAGCGAGATCTTCATGCACGACCTCACCGGCCAGACCCACGAGGAGCGAACCGCCGAGCTGCTTCGCCCAGGAGGCGAGCTGGCCGGGATCCTGGAGGAGCACGGCGTCCCGTCGGCCGAGGTCGTCGAGCTGATCACGGGCCGCCACCCCGAGCTAGGGCCCTTGATCGCAGGCTCGATCGACCTCGACAACATCGACAACTCCCAGCACCTGCTGGTCTCCCTGGGCCACGCCGAGAAGGCCCTCTACGACCCGCTGCGCCTGATCCGCGCCTACCGCCTGCGCCGCGGGCGCCTCTGCCTGGACACCGAGTACCTGCCGGAGATCCTGGCCTGGCAGCAGGCGCGGCGCGAGCTCTACGACGTCCTTCACTCCGAGCCCAACCTCTCCTCGGCGGCGATGCTCTACCGCGCGCTCGAGTCGTCCTACGCCGCCGGCAAGCTGCCCCCCGCCTTCTTTCTGCTCGAGGAGGCGGAGGCCCTGCACCACCTGCGCTGCGAGGGGACCTCTACGGCGCGCAAGCTGACCGGGCGCCTTCTGCGCTGGCAGCAATACCCGCTGATCCACCAGAGGCTCTCGGCGCGCGAGGACCCGCGGCTCGTAGCCCTCTACGACGACTGGCGGGCGCGTCGCGACTTCACCGACGGGCTTGCCGAGCGCCTGGGGATCCCTCCGGATGAGATCGCCGTCTACGTCGGCCGCGACAGGGCGACCAAGAGCATCGACCTTCCCTTCACCGGCCAGGGCGCGGGCGCGGTGCAGGAGCTTCTGCGCGGCGCCAAGGGCAAGCAGCGCCTGGCGGTCTTCGCCCACAAGCGCCACGGACGCCTGCGCGGCACAAAGCGCCTGGAGGAGGCCGTGGCCGAGGCGATCGCCGAGCTGCCCGAGCCGCAGGGCGAGCGCGAGGCCCACGCCTTCTTCTGAGAAGGCCCCGGGAAGAGATCGACCCCGGCCGGCGGGCCGGGGTAAGCGAGGGCCGGGCATCCGGCCTTGCCGGGCCGGGCCGCTCCTCAACGAGGAGGATGCCAAAGGCCCGGCCTCCGCCCCGGCCTTTCTCATCGCGAGCCGGGGTCAGCCCACGACAAACGCCGCGAGCTCGGCGGCGAGCTTGCGCGCATCGTCGAAGCCGCGGGCGAACGGCCCGCCCTCGGCACGAAGGCCGCGCATCTGGGGGCTGGCCTCGCGCAGCCGCTCGGCGCCGGCTTCGAGCAGAAGCCGCCCGCCCTCGCCCGAGCCTGCGCGCGGCACCCAAAGCGGGCGGCCGAGGTCGATGGCGAAGCGGGCCGCGTGCATCGTCCCGCCACAGGCTCCCGACTCGGCCACGACCACCGCCCGGGCCAGGGCGCAGATCGTGTGGTTGCGCCGCACGAGGGCGCCTGGGCTCACCGGCCGGTCGGGCCCGAGCTCGCTCACGAGCGCGCCGCCCGAGGCCATGATCGCCTCGGCCAGCGGCCGGTTCTCCCGTGGGTGGATGCGGCGAAGTCCCGAGCCCGGGACGGCGACCGTAGGGGCGGGCCCGCCGAGGCAGCCGCCGTGGGCCGCGGCGTCCACGCCCAAGGCGAGCCCCGAGACGACGCCGATGCCGCGCAGCGAGAGCAGGTATGAGAGCTCGTGGGCCAGATCCAGGCTGGCCGCGGCGGCCCGGCGCGATCCGACCACGGCAACGAGGGGGAGGCTCAGGGCCTGCGGATCGCCGGCGACCCAGATCCCGGGCGGGCGGCGCAGGGCGGATAGCCGCTGCGGGTAGCCGGCCTCGCCCGGGGAGAGACGCTTCGGCTGCTTGCTCCTCTCAGCCTCGGCCCCGAAGCAGGGCGGAGGACCCGTTTTCGGCGGCGAACGACCGCAGCTTCTCCATCTCAGGCTCGACCAGGCCCCGCGCCGGGTCACATGCCAGCAGCAGGCGCGGCTGGCCGGGGAGCTCGAAGCCCTGCGGCAGAAGCTGGCGAAGCTCGAAGGCGACGTCGTCGTCGACCCAGGCGAAGGGGCGCCCGGCGGCGAGCCCCGCGATCGCGGTCAGCTTGAGCTCGCGCCAGCCGAGCACGGGCCAGGGGCCGAGGTCAAGCTCGAGCGCCTCGAGCAGAAAGCGCGCCCGCTCGAACCAGGCCGTGGCCCAGACGACGTCGAAGAGCAGGTTTAGCTCGCGCAGACGATCGCGCGCGCCGGCGGGACGCGCACGGGAAGGGCGCCCCAGTCGCAGGAGACCTGAAGCGTCTTTGCCCCCTCGGCCTCGGGGCAGTTGAGCACGCCGTCGATGTTCAGGTAGAGCAGGGGCCTCACGCCGCTGAAGGTAGGGCGAAAAAGGGGCCGGCATCCCGCCTTGCTGCCTCTCGAGCTTCCGCTCGAACGCGGCCACGCTGACCGAGGACCGGGCCGCCGGCCGCCCTCAGCCCTCCGACAGCTTGTCGAAGAGGGGAAAGCGCGGCTCCTCGGGATCGTGGTCTGCCAGCTGGCGGATCAGCTTCTCCTGCGCGCGGGTCACCTTCTCGGGGACGATGATCTGGATGCGGGCGTAGAGGTCGCCGCGCTCGGAGGGGTTGTTGACGCGCGGCATCCCCTCGCCGGCGATGCGGAAGACCTTGCCGGAGGGCGTTGCCGGCGGCACGTGCAGGGAGATCGTCTTGGAGGGGGTCGGGATCTTGGCCTGTGTGCCCAGGACGGCCTCCGAGTAGGTGACCGGCACCTCGATCAGAAGGTCGGCCGGGTCGGAGAGGTTGCGCTCGAAGACCGGCGAGGGCTTGACCTTGAACGTGACCAGGATCCGGATCGCCCCGAAGCGCCCGCGCTGCGGGCCGGTGATCCTCATCCGGTAGCCGTCCGGCACGCCCGGCGGGACCTCGCAGACGAAGGGCCGCGCCTCGCGGACCAGGCCCTCGCCGCCGCAGTTGCGGCAGGGACGGTCGATGACCACGCCGCGGCGGCAGCCGGAGCAGGGGGTGCGCAGGTTGCCCACGCCGTGCTCGCCCGTGCCGTTGCACAGATCGCAGATCCGCGGGTTGGATCCCGGCGCCGCGCCCGACCCTCCGCAGACCTCGCAGAGGTCATCGACCTCGGCGATTATGTCGATCTGGTCTCCCTGGAAGGCCTGGTTGAAGCTCACCTCGACCGTGCGCTCGATCTCCTGGGTCCACTCGCCCTCGCCGTTTCCGGCCGCCGGCCCCTGGCCGGGGAAGGGCGGGAAGTCGCCGTCGCTGCGCGAGCCGAAGAGCGGCTGGCTTTCGTGCTCGGCCAGCCAGCGCGCCCGCGACTCCTCGTCCTTGATCGCCTGGTAGGCCTGGGCGATCTCCTGGAAGCGCGCCGCCGCCTCCTCGTCCCCGGGGTTGCGGTCGGGGTGAAACTGCTTGGACTTCTCGCGGAAGGCGCGCTTGATCTCGCGGTCGGTGGCCGACCTATCGACGCCCAGCAGGGCCCAGGGGTCGCGGATGCTCATCGCCTGCCACCTCCCGCCTCGGCGAAGCGGCAGCTGGCGCACTCGCCGCCGGGGCATCCGGGCGTGCCGTATGGGCAGCCGCCGGAGCCCTCCCGCGGGCGCTGCTCCCGCTGCCGGGGCGGCGGGCCGGCGGGGGTGCCGCGGCAGATGGTCACCACCGCCGTCCTCACCACCTGCCCCTCGGCGTTGAGCCAGCCGCGGCGATGGACCTTGATGATCTGGCCGTCGGGGCCGAAGCAGGGCTCGGCCGCGATCGCCTGGTGGCGGTGAGGGTCGAACTTGTCGCCGGGGCGGCCGTAGGGGCGAAGCCCCGCGGCCTCGAAACGGTGCAGAAGGCGCGAGCGCATCTTCTCCACGCCCTCGGCGATCCGGTCGCGGCGCGAGGCGCTGTAGATCAGGTCCATCGCGCGGTCGCAGTCGTCGATCACGTCCACCAGCTCGAGCAGCGCCTGCTCGCGCCCGCGCCGCTCGGCCCTGCTGATCTCGTCGCTCACGCCGCGAGGCTAGGAGCCGGTATCGCAGGGAAAGCGGCTTTCGGCCCAGCTCAGGCGGACGAAAGCCGGGGCGAGACAAAAGGCGGCGGGCTTTCGCCCGGAGCACCTAGCTTCGCCGCGTATGAGCCTTCCCCGGAAGATCGGAAACTGGTACGCGCTGGCCGTGAACACCGGCCAGGAGAGGCAGGTCCGCCAGCGGATCCTGGACCGGCTGGAGCGGGCCAAGGTCCCGACGGCGCAGCTGACCATCGTCGCCCCCGAGGAGGAGGTGGTCTTCACCGGGCCCGACGGGCAGCGCAAGCAGCGCACCCGGATGGCCATGCCCGGCTACCTTCTGATCCACACCCGCAGGCTGGACGAGAAGGCCCTGGCGATGATCGGCAGAGTGCGCGGGGTGCTGGAGTTCCTCGGCCCGGAGGGCGCGCCGACGCCGCTTCGCCACAACGAGATCGAGCAGCTTCTGGGGGACGCCGGCGGCCCGGCCCGCAGCGTCGCCGACCCGGGCTTCAAGCCCGGCGACCTGGTCGGGATCACCAACGGGCCCCTCGCCGGCTTCGAGGGCAAGGTGATGGCGGTCAACGAGAGCCGCGGAACCGCCCAGGTGGAGCTGGAGATCTTCGGGCGGGCGACCCCGGCTGAGGTCGAGCTCCGGCACCTGCGCAAGCGCTAGGGGCCTGAAGCCCATGCCAACGGGCCTCCCTGTATATCTGGTGGCGCTCGCCGCCCTGGAGGCTGCGCCGCAGGCCTTCCACGTCGTCTACGGAGCCCTCTTCGGGGCCGCCCTGGGCTCGTTTTTGGGCTGCGCCGCCTACCGCCTGCCGCGTCGCCTGCCCCTCGGCGGGCGCAGCCGCTGCCCGGCCTGCGGGACGCGGCTGCGCGCGGCCTGGATGGTGCCGGTCGTCTCCTGGATCGCCTTCGGCGGGAGGGCGCGCTGCTGCGGCGCTCGCCTCAGCGTCTCCTACCTGCTCCTCGAGTCCTCGGCGGTCGCGGCAGGCGCCCTGGCCGCAGCCCTCGCCGGGGTCCAGTGGGTTTTGGCCGGGGTGGCCGCGGTGGTGCTGCTGGCGGGCGCGGCCTCCGCGGTCGGCGCCCGGCGGGGCTAGCGCTCAAGCCGCTTCAGGAACCGGCTTCTCCCGCCCGTCCGCTCGACGAGCTCGCCCATGCGATCATGCGGCTTCTCTTTTGCGCGGCCCCCAGGATGCGGCCCGCGTGCAGAAAGCCGCGGCCAGCCGTCGGCGAGGATCCGCCAGGACCCGCCGATCAGCGCAAGCGGGGTCGGCTTGCTTTCAACCCAGCTTGAGCAGGTGCCGGGGGCCGGCCGGCCGCACGGCACGCGCCCTCTGGCGCCCCGGCGCCGGAAAGCGGTGTGGTCGGCCACTACCTTCACGCGCTCGCCGAAGAGGCGGGCGATCGTGCGCGCCGCGCGCTCGGCCATCTCAAGCGAGCTGGAGCGCCCCGAGGGGGTTCCGTCCTCGGCGCTGACCCAGTATTGACGTCCTCCCCGCCCTGAAGGACGGGGATTCCTGCCGTGCCGCTTCATGCGGCACCTCGGTGGGTTCCTGCGTAGCTGGAGATCAGGGTCGGACGGGCGCGCTCGGCCGCCGTCACTCCGCGTCCGCGGAGCCGGCGACGACTTCGCCTCCGGGAGCGAACTCGACGATGGTTCGGGCGTCGTCCCTTCCGTGGTTTACCACGACCTTCATGCCCTCGCCGAAGGCCTTGGCGATGTCGCGCGCCATGGTGATCGCCACATCGCGCGAGTTCGAGCGACCGGAGGAGCCGTTGTCGCTCGTCCTCACCCAGTAGTAGAAGGTGTCGCCCTCTTTCCGTGCGGCCTCGCCCGTCATCGGCGCCATCCTAGATCAGCCACCGGCCGCCTTCCATGATTTTCCGCTCGTTGCCGCTCGCGTCGACGGCCCAGATCTCGGTCTGGTCGCTTCCGCAGGAGATGTCGTAGTGGCTGGCGGCGCGGTGGCCCTCGCCGCCCGTGATCGAATCGTAGCTATAGCCGAAGCCGAAGTGCAGGCCGCCGTTCTCGTCGACGAAGTTGTTGTTGAAGACCCGGCCGAGCTCGGCGACGCGCGAGTCCTGGCCGACGAGCCCGATCTCGCCGATCCTGTCGGTCTGCAGGCGCTCCGAGAAGAGGTCCTCGAGCAGCATCTGGTGGTAGGGATCGTCGCTGTCGCTTCCGATCTCGACGACGCGCCCCTTCTCGAGGCGGACCCAAACGCCCTCGACGACCTCGGTCGGCTCGCCGTTGCCCGGGTTGAAGACGAACGGCTTGGTGGCCTTGATCACTCCGGTAGCCGAGCCGGGATCCGGGGTGGTGAAGACCTCCTCGGTCGGCGTGTTCACGCTGGCGATGCTGCCCTGCCTCGTCTCCCACTGGCAGATGGCGAACTTGGCGCCGTCGGCCACATCGATCTGCAGGTCGGTCCCCGCGCCCTTGATCCGCAGCTTCTTTGCCCCGAACTTGTTGAGCTCGTCGGCGCGCTGCTGGAGGGCCTCCACGTGCTCGCGCCAGGCGCCCTCGGGATCATCGTCGGCGCAGCGGGCCAGGTAGCGCAGATCCTGGCCGAGCTTGCGGTAGGCCTCATCCGGGTCAAGCTCCGGGTAGACGGCCTTCGCCCAGTTGCGCGTGGGCCAGACGGCCATGTTCCAGCGCACCTCGTTGTTCTGGTAGGCCTCCATGTAGGCATCCCAGGCATCGGCGTCGTGCTGCGGAGCCGCGTGGGCCTCCACGAAGGCCTCCTCCTCGGCGGTGAGCGGACGCTCCTCAGCGCCAGGCGGGGTGAAGGAGCTCAGCTGCATGAAGACGGCGTCCCGCCCCAGCAACCGGTCCACCTTCTCGCGGGACACCGACTCGGAGACGATGACCTCGAACTGGCACCCACGGGCGTGCGCGGCCAGGGCGAGCGCCCGCGCCGCGTCCACCTGCTCGGGGATCCACGCGCTGATCTCCACGCCGAGAACGTCCCCCGGCTTGACGGCCGCCGCGTCCAAAAGCCCGTTCGCATACCGGAAGGCCTCTCTCTGGGTGAATGGAGTGGCACCGAAGAGAATCGGCTTGCCGTTCTCGTCGAACTCGTGATCGAGGTCCTTCGGCTCGCGCACCGGCTCAGGGCGCTCGAGCTCCTCGGGGATCTCGGCCCTGTCCTCCTCCAAGGAGGCGAGCTGTGTCCGGGAGAGGGCCGGTAGCCCGCTTTGCCTTGTCCCCGCCCGCTGGTAGCGCCCCATGCTCGCGCCGAATATACGATCGCCCCTCCGCCCGTGCCACGTTTTCCGTTGTCTCGGCGCTCGCCCCGCCGAAGCTCGACCGGGAGCGCCGCCCCGAGGGCCGGGCGAGCGGGCCCTTCCCGTCCTCGGGATGCGGCCTGCTCAGCCGCAGCCGGTGGTCTCGCCGCAGGCCTCGCAGACCTGGCAGGTGCCGGCCTGCCTGAGGATGCCGGCGCAGCGCGGACAGACCCCGGTCCCCTGGGCGGCGGTCAGGCGCAGCCGGCCGCCCTCGCCGCCGGCGCCGCTGGGCACGGTCTGCGCCCGCACCTCGGCCTCCGGGGCGATGCTGCCGCCCGGGATCTTCTCCTCCGCCTCCTCGGCGATCTCGTCCGGCTGGGCGGTGCCGACGATGCCGAGCTGGGAGTGCACCGCCGGGTCCAGGTACTTGGCCGCAAGCCAGCGGACGACGAAGTCGACGATCGAGCGGGCGCGGCGCACCTGCGGGTCGTCGGTCCAGCCCGCCGGCTCGAACTGGGCGAAGGCCAGCTTCGAGACCAGCACGTCCAAGGGCACGCCGTACTGCAGGCCGAGCGAGAAGGTGATCGCCCAGGCGCGGATGAAGCCGTGCAGGGTGGAGCCGGCCTGGCCCACGTCCACGAACAGCGCGCCGGGGGTGCCGTCGTCGAAGAGGCGCACGTGCACGTAGCCGCCCACCTTCTGCCCGGGCTGGCCGATCTCGAAGTGCACCCCCTCGACCTTGGCGTCGCGGGCGATCTCGCGCCGCTCGCCGCGCAGAAGCCCGTCGCCGAGCAGCGAAGTGAGCCTCCTCTCGGCCGCCTCCTCGGCCTCGGGGCTTCGCTCCTGGCTCTTGGAGGCAAGCGGCTGGCTTGCCTTGGAGCCGTCGCGGTAGATGGAGAGCGCCTTGAGCCCGAGCTTCCAGCCCTGCATGTAGAGCTCGCGCACGTCGTCGACCGTGGCGTCGGCGGGAAGGTTTACGGTCTTGGAGATCGCGCCGGAGAGGAAGGGCTGGATCGCGGCCATCATCTTGACGTGCCCCTCCGGTGAGATCGGGCGCTCGCCGACCGCGCAGTCGAAGACCGGGTAGTGCTCCTCGCGCAGGTGCGGGGCGCCGATCACCGAGTTGCGCGGCTGGCCGTCGGCCTCCTCCTCGACGTAGGCGACGATCTCGTTGATCTGCTGCTGGTCGTAGCCCAGCTTCTCCAGGGCGCGCGGGATGGCCTGGTTTACGATTTTCATCGTCCCGCCGCCGGCCAGCACCTTGTGCTTGACCAAGGCGAAGTCCGGCTCGCAGCCCATCGTGTCGGCGTCCATCGCGAAGCTGATCGTGTTGTGCGAGACGAAGCCGTTGGCGACGTAGCTCACGTTCGCCGGGACGGACAGGTCGTAGGTGAGCTCCTCGCCGCAGAGCTCCACCGAGACGACGGGGTCGTAGAAGTACTGCAGGGCATCGGCCAGGAAGGCACACCCCGTCTCGTGGTAGAGGCGCTGGGCCAGGTGCCTGCTGATCCGGCCCCTCCTGGCCGCCTGCAGCACGAGCCTGCGAAGGCCCTTGTCCAGATCGTCCGAGAGAAGCTCCCTGGCCTGCTGCGCGGTGATCGGCAGCCAGTCGCCCTTGCCGCACTGGAAGGCACCCTCGTCGTTGATCACCTTCTCGCGGGCCTCCAGCAGCCGAGCGCGCTTGCGCTCGCCGATGTAGCCGACCCGGTCCGCCAGGGTGGCGAGATGGCTGGCGTTCGACAGGTAGAGCTCGTGCATCGGGCGGTCGCTCATGCGCTCGCTGGAGCTGGCAAGCGAAAGCCGGGTGGGGATGCCCAGCGCCAGCATCATCGCCTGCACCTGCTCCAGGAACGGCCGGTTCGCCGAGCTGATCTTGCAGGTGTAGCCGTTGAAGATCGAGCCGTCGGCCTCGGAGAGCCCGCGCAGGAAGGCGCCGTAGACCTTGGGGTCGTTGGTGGCGCGGACCGCGGCCGGGATCCGCGGGATCCAGCCCTTCCCGCGGTGCTCGGGGTTCGGCTTCACCTTGGAGAAGCCCGCGGCCTCCCACCACTGCGCCAGGCCCGTCGAGTTGATGCACAGGTTGACGCAGCCCTCGCCCTGCTCGGGGTGTGCGTCAAGCCCGAAGAGGAAGCGCGCCGCCGCCTTGAAGTGCTCGACCAGGTCGGGGTCCTCGTCCGGGATCGTCAGGCGAAGGCCCTTCGCGTGAAGGGAGCCGTCGCCCATGAAGTAGCCGACGAGCTCGGCCAGCTCGGGCGTCATCTCGCGGGGCGCCCTGAACGGGCTGCGCGAGGCGAAGTGGGGCTCGGGCGTAGGCGGCAGCGGGACGCGCCGCGGCTTGCCGATCATCCCTCCCAGCCGAAGCGGGAGCAGATCGCCCTCCCTTAGGTCCGAGAGGTGCTTCCAGACCCACTCGCCGTCCTCGCTCACCACCTTGACGCGGTGCTGCGGGGTCCCTCGCAGGCGATAGCCGCGCTTGGTCTCGACCTCGGCCGCCTCGGCGAGGCCGTTGATGAAAAAGCGGGTTGCGTCCTGGGCGCCGTCAATCGTCTGGACCTGAAGGCCCTCCAGCTCCTGCCAGCGATCGCCATTCGGGTCGCCCAGCTCGTCCAGGCGCGCCAGGCCCTGGTTGGTCAGGACGAGCGAGCCCGGCTCCAGACAACCGGTGGGCGCCAAGACCGTGGCCTGGGCGTTGCGCACGCCGTGCTCCTCCGCCCGGCGCACGACCTCGTCCCACGAGCGCTGGGCGGCGCGGACGACGTCGGCGGGGCCGCCCGCCAGCCGCTTGGCCTCGGCGCGGTGCTTGCGCAAAACGCGCTTCATCGGCTCGGCGTTGGCCTCGTAGTGCTTGAAGGGCCCCAAGGCCTCGGCGATCCGCGTCGACTGCAGGTAGCTTTCGCCGCACATGAGCGCGGTGACCGCGGCCGCCCAGGCTCGCCCCTCGTCGGAGTCGTAGGGGAGCCCCAGCGACATCAGAAGCGCGCCGAGGTTGGTGTAGCCGAGGCCGATCTGGCGCAGCTCCTGCGTGTTGCGCTGGATCTTCCTGGTCGGAAGCTCGGCGAAGGAGATCAGGATGTCCTCGGCCAGGAACATCACCCGGACGGTGTGCCGGAAGCCCTCGATGTCGAAGTTGCCGTCGCGATCCAGGAAGCGCAGCAGGTTGAGCGAGGCCAGGTTGCAGGAGGTGTTGTCGTTCGAGAGGAACTCCGAACAGGGGTTGCTCGCCGTGATCCGGCCGTGCGACGGCGTGGTGTGCCAGTCGTTGATCGTCGTGTCGTACTGAAGGCCCGGGTCGGCGCAGCGCCAGGCGGCCTCGGCGATCTGGTCCATGAGCTCGCGCGCCTTCACCGTCTTCACGGGCTGACCCGTGAGGCGGGCCGTCAGGTGCCAGTCCTCGTCGTTCTCCACGGCGCGCATGAACTCGTCGGTCACGCGCACCGAGTTGTTGGCGTTCTGGTAGGCCGTGGCCTCGGCCAGGTTGCGCTCACCGGTCTTGGTGCCGAGGCCGATCTCGAAGCCGGCGCGCTGCAGGGCGTGGATGCGCTCCTCCTCGCGGGCCTTGCACCAGATGAAGTCCTCGATGTCGGGGTGGTCGACGTCCAGGCAGACGAGCTTGGCGGCGCGGCGGGTGGTGCCGCCGGACTGGATCGTGCCGGCGTTGGCGTCGGCGCCGCGCATGAAGGTGACCGGGCCCGAGCTCACGCCGCCGCCGGAGAGCGGCTCCATCGAGCCGCGCAGCTTCGAGAGGTTCACGCCCGCGCCGGAGCCCGCCTGGAAGATCAGCATCTCCTCGACGTTCCAGTTGGCGATCGAGCGCAAGTCGTCCTCGACCGAGAGGATGAAGCAGGCCGACGGGCATTGGCTTCGGCCCTCGACGCCGATGTTGAACCAGACCGGCGAGTTGAAGAAGGCCAGCTGGTGGACCAGGATGTAGCGAAGCTCCTCGGCGAAGGTCTCTGCCTCCTCCTTGTTGCGCAGGTGTCCGTGCTTGCGCCCCTCCTCGGTGATGCGGTCGACCACGCGGTCGATCATCTGCCGCACCGAGCTTTCCCGGCGCGGGTCGTCCTCGCCGTAGGCGAAGTACTTCTGGGCAACGATGTTGGTCGCGTTCTGCGACCAGAACGAGGGAACCTCGACGTTGCGCTGCTCGAAGACCGGGTCGTCCTCGGTGCCGATCCGGGCCGTCCTCAGCTCCCACTCGATCTCGTCATAAGGGGAGGCGCCGGGAGTCGTGAAATGGCGCTCGACCAGCTCTACCTTGTTCTGCTGCTTTCTCTTCGTCGCTGACACCCGGCGACAATATGTTCTCGTTCGCGCCCGCACTCATCCTTCGCTTATCCCGGCGAGATTGCACGCAAAGTGCACGCAGGTTGCACGCAGGTGCCGGGGAAGAGGCAAGCTGAAGGGATTTCCTCAGACCTGATCGCGGGGCGCGCCGACCATGGCGGCGACCACCTCCTGCGGGTCGCCGACGATCAGCAGGCGACGCAGGTCATCCACGGGAAGCTCAAGGAAAATGACCTGCGCCGCCTGCAACGGGTCGAAGTGCGGCCGCGCGCGGCGAAACAGGCGCCAGGCCCAGAAGCGCAGGACGGACGAGTCTCCCGAGGCGAGCTTGTGGAGGGCATAGAGGGGAGGGCGGCGGTAGGCGGCGATGTAGGCCAGCCTGGCATCGCGCAGAGACACCTTCTCGCCCAGGCCGAGGCGCTCGCAGAGCAGCTCGTGCTCATGCTCCAAGAGCAAGGGGGCCTCGAGCCAGGCGATGCTTGCCGCTATCCGCGCCCGTCCCACCGCTCGTTGCAGCTTGCGCTCCACGCAGCCGATCCTGCCCGCCCAGCCGGACAGGCGCAAGCGAAGAAGACGCGGCACCCGTCTCGGGTACCTACTCTGTGCAGGCAATGGGGCGCGGCGGGCAGATCCAGAGTGCAGCGACGGGAGTGAATGCACCCCGCGGAGCTTCCGAGCCTTCCCCGAGCTTTCCCGCCAGAGCATCGAGACGCTCTGGCGCGAGCTCGTCAACCGGGGCAAGGGCCTCAAGGGTGTTCTGCCTTTGGACTGGGACGAGGAGCGCAACTGCGCGGAGGCGGGTTGCTTTGTGATCGGGAAGTGCTGTTGCGCGAAGATCAGCAACGTCCGCATCGGTGAGATCAACGGCCTGGAGATGGCCGCCTCCGTCGTCGACCAGCGGGTCGAGCCGGACGAGGAGGGCTACAGCCGGCGCGCGCTCGAGACCTGGGCCATGGAGCGCGGCCTGCAGCACATGAAGCTCGGAAACGACGACTTCGAGATCGATGTCGCCGGCGGCTTCTACGGCGATGAGGTCACGGGCGTCTACCTTCAGCCCTCGGCCGAGGAGAAGGTCGCTGCGCTTTGCCGGCAGATCGACGATGCCCGCTCACCGAGCAAACTGACCAAGGACATCCTGCGCCGCGAGTACGGCAAGCTGCCGCAGCGGGTGGCGCGGTTTAGCTTCGAGCGCCGACGGGTTCCGACGGAGGCGATCGTCTTCCCGAACGACTGGCACGCGTCCCGTCTGGACCAGAGGGCCGTGGCCCGCTACAAGAGCCGGGCCGAGGAGATCAAGTTCTTTCGCCGGCTCACTCACCGCCTTCCGTTGGCGCCGGAGTACGAGATCCCGCTCGGCGTCGTCGAGCGGCGCGGCGAGCGCTACCTGGTCCTGGACGGCTACCACCGCCTGACCGCTGCCAAGAAGGCGCGGCTCAAGGAGGTCGGCGTCCTGGTCGGCGAACGGCGCTCCTGATCCTCAAGCCGTCTTCGCCTGTGGCAGGAGGATCCGCCTGCGCCGAAGCGTCCGTACCTCCCAGCCCGGCGCCGAGGCGAAGCGATAGCTGTTTGCGATCCAGATGGCGAGGTCCTGATCGTCGCGGCAGCGGTCGACGGCCGCCTGAAGCTGCGCCTGGCTGGGGTCTTTGATGTCGTAGAGACGCCAGAGCACGACGCGGGCCAGAGCCTCCTCGAGGCTCGGCATCTCCGGCACCGTCTCCGCCAGCCGCTCGCGCGTCTCCTGCGCCGCGCGATCCAGCTCCAGGGCGCTGTACGGATCCCGCTCGATCATGCTCCCCTTGACGCGGCCGACCAGGTGGCAGGCCAAGGCGACGTGCGTCTCATCGGGCAGCGTCCGCAGCCGCCAGCGCTCGTAGGCCATCGGGACTTGCCTGCCGATCGCAACCCAGGCCGCCTCCAGGGCCGGCACGTTGATCGCTCGCATATCGCGGTAGCGCTCCCAAAAGCGCTTGAGCGTCTCCAGCATTCGAGTGCTCTCCTTGCTTTCCCCTCGGGATGCACTGCGTGGCAACCTGGGCAGCCTGCCTTGGGTGATCCCGGAAGGCAAGTACCTGAAGCCGTTTCGATGAACGCCTGTGGACCCCGCAGCACTCGCCCGGGCGAGCTTCATCGTCGGCCGCGGCGGCAGGGCGGGGCGGGCGCCTACTCCTTGGCCTGTTCGCTCATCTCCGCGACGACGCGATCGAAGACCGCGGAGATGTCGCGGGCCGGCTTGGAGCGCTTGCGCGGAGCGCCGGGCAGGCTCGGGGCAAGGTCGCCGAGGCCACGCGAGCGCAGGGTCTCGGCCATCTCGTCGTAGCCGGGGATCCCGGGGCAGACCAGGGAAGCGACGTCGACGGCCAGCTCGTCGTGCAGGGCGGCGAGGGCGTATGCCGTGCGAGCCTCCGCGATCCCGGCCTTCACCTTGGCGGCCAGCGCCGCGCCCACGGCCAGCCTGTCCTCCTCGGCGGCGCGCAGCACGCCCTCGAGCGAGCCGTGCGCCTCGAGCAGCGCCCGTGCGCTCTTGGGGCCGACGCCGGTGATCCCCCTGATCCCGTCGGAGGGGTCTCCCACCAGGGCCTTGTAGTCGCGGACCAGTTCCGGCCCCACGCCGAATAGGTCGCGGCACTCCTCGGGCCCGCAGCGCTTGGCTCCGCCGGGGCGCAGGAGCAGGACGTGGACATCGGGGCCACAGAGGGCCAGCAGGTCCTTGTCGCCGCTCACGATCAGCACCTGGCCGGGAAAGGCGCGGACGGCGGAGGCGATCACGTCATCGGCCTCATAGCCGCGATGGGCCAGGCGCGGCCAGCGCAGGACGTCCACGGCCTCGTAGGCCTTCTCGAACTGGTAGCGCAGATCCGTGTCCGGCTGCGGGCGATGCTGCTTGTAGGAGGGATCGACCCTGCGGCGCACGCTGTCTGCCAGCGGGCCGTCCTGGGCGATCAATAGATGCGTCGGGCGCTCCTCGCGCACGAGCCGAGCCACCTGGGCGCAGGCGCCCACGGCCCCGTTCACCGGGCGCCCGGCGAGATCGGCCGCCTTGCCGTAGGGATTGGCGTGGTGGCGGACGATCAGGTTGGCGAAGTCGATGGCCAGAAGCTTCATCGCTCGGCCCGAGAATGCGTCCTGGGCGGCCCGGAGCGGGCCAAGTTCGCGACCTACCCCTCGTTGCCTTCCTCGGCCCCGTCCGCCGCGTTCTCCTGGAAGGGGAGGAGGCCTCCCCGGTGGCCTCGTCCTACGGCTGCTCTGCGGCCTCATCGGCGACCAGCCCAGCCTCGATCTCGGCCTCGCTGGGCACGTGCTCCTCGCCCTGGAAGGCCGTCGTCGGCTGCGCATCCGGGACCTCGGGCTGGCCGAACTGCGGCATCTCGTCCTGGATCTCGCTCGGCCCGGCAAGGCCGAAGCCATCGAAGGGGTTGGCCGCAGGAGAAGGGGCCTCCTCGCCCTGTTCGCCGCCATCCTCCTCGGGGTCGGCCTGCGGCGCCTCGCCACTGCCAGCCGCCACCGGCTGCTCCTGCAGGGCGAAGGGATCCGAGACGCCCTGGCCCTCCTGCGCCTCCTGCGGCTCGGGGGACGGCTGCTCCTGCAGGGCGAAGGGATCCGAGACGCCCTGCTCGGGCCCAGCCTCGGCGGGAGCCTGCTGGTCGGCGGCGGGCGCAGCGGCCTCCTCCCGGGGCGAGTCCGGTGCCTGCGCCTGCCCATCGGCGGCCTCGACCCCGAACGGGAAGGACGCCTCCTCCGAGACACCCCCGTCCGCGGGCACAGCGCCCGCCGCGGGATCCTCGACGCCGTCCACCCCCACGGCCTCGCCTTGGGCCGCCTTCAGGGCGGGATCAAGGGCACTCTCGGCGAGCTCCTCCTCGGCGGCATCCTCAGGCTCCTCGTCCTGCGGCACCGGCGTGCTCGCCGCCAGCTCCTCCTCCGATGGGGCGGGGACGTTGCCGCCAAGGTCTCCGATCAGCTGCTCGGCACGCCCGACCAGGGCCGAGACGACGTCCTCGCCGCTGGCCAGGACCAGAAGGTCGCCCAGAGTCTGGCGCAGCTGCGTGCGCCCGATCTGATCGGGGTCGGTGATCGTCTCCGCGGCCTGTGAGAGGCGCCGCATCGCCTGGGCTGCGCGCTCGTCGCGGGCGGCGTCGCGCGCCTTGAGTTCCTCGAGGCGGTCGCGGGTGCGCTCGAGCCGCGCCCGGGTGCTCCTCAGCTCGGCCTCCAGCGATCCGGCCCTGGCCTCGGCTTCGGCGCGCTGGGCCTCGGCCTGCTGGGCCTTGCCCTCGGCCTCGTCGGCGCGCCGCTCCTGCTCGGCGACGCGCTGCTCGGCCTCCGATACGCGCTGCTCTACCGCGGCCAGCTCCTCGGAGTGCTGCGCCTCGGCCTGCCTGGCCTCCTCGCGGGCCTCCTCCAGGCGCTCCTCCAGCTGCACAACGCGCTTGCGGTGCTGCGCCTCGAGCTCCTCGGCCCGACGGGCCTTCTGCTCGGCCTCGCGCCGCCGGTTGTCGGCCTCCATCGACTCCTCGCGCAGGCGCTCCTCGGCCCGCTTGTACTCCTCGCGCTCGGCCTCGGTGCGCTCGCGCGCCCGCTGAAGCTCCTCACGCATCTGCTCCGCCTGGCGCATCAGCGCGTCGGCGTTGTCCTGGTGCTCCAGCGCCGCCACGCGGGCCTCCTCGGCGGCCTTGAGCCGCTCGGCGATCGTCTCCTCGGCCTGAGCCACCTTCTCTTCGCGGCGGGAGATCACTTCGGCCCGGTTGTCCAGCTCGGCCCGCAGCTGGTTGAGCTCCGACTTGCGGGCCTCAAGCTCGGTGCGCTCGCGCTCGACATCGGACGCCTGGCGTTCGGCCTCCTCGAGGCGCCGCCGCGCCTTCTCCTCGAGCTGATCGGCGGTGGCGCGGGCGGCCGCGGCCTCGGCGAGCTCCACAGCCAGGCGCTCCGCCTCGGCATCCAGCGAGCGACGGCGCTCCTCGAGCTCCGACCGCCGGTCGGCCAGGTCGGCCCGCTCGCGCTCAAGCTCGCCGCGCACGTCCTCCAGGTCGGCCAGACGCTGCTCGAGCCGCTCGCGCTCGGCGGTGGCCAGCTTGCGCTGCATCTTGGCCCGCTCAAGCTCGCCCCGGGCCAGCTCGAGGCGCTCCTCGGCCGCGGCCTTGATGGCGGCGGCGCGAGCCAAGAGGCTCGAGAGGCGATCGATGCTCTTCTCGTCGAGAAGCTCGCCGGTCACCTCCTCGAGCTGCTCCTTCAAAAGCCCCTCGGCGTCGATCTTCTCGACGGCGCCGAGCACTGCCTTGACCTGGTCGCGATCGGCGGCGTCCACGTCTTCGGCCTCTTCGCCGCGGGCCTTTTGACCATCGTTCTCGACGGCCTCGGGGCTCTTGGCCTCGCCCTGCCCGGACCCGGGATCCTCCGAGACGTTCTCGACCAGGGCGATCAGGTCGCCTTCCTGCTCACCCGAGCCTTCGGGCTGCGCCTCCTCGTCCTGCTCGGCCGGAGCCTCGGCCTGCGGGGAGGCGCCCTCCTCGCTTAGCCCATGCGGAGCTTCTTCGCCGGCCTGCGCCTTCGCGGTCACGTGCTCTGCGGGCTCCCCGTCAGCTTCGTCCCCGTCGGCCTTCTCCTGCTGCTCGCCTGAGGCCAAAAGCGGCATCGGCTTCGGCGCCGGAAGCTCGGGGGTGTCGTCGCTGCCATCCGGCGCCGGCTGCTCGACCGCATCGTCGCTGACGGGCTGCGCTTCGTTGCTCGTCTCGAACCTCTCCTCGTCGGCTTCGGTGAGCGGCTTGCCGGAAGCATCCAGCGGCCGGGGAGCGGGAGTCTTCTCTTCCCGGCGACCGAGCATCCGGAAGAAGCGGCCGCCCTTGTTCTTCGCACGTGCCATACGAGCCAACCTAGGCACGCATTCGCACGGCTTTGTCGGCCTTTCGCTAGCGGCCCGAAGACTTTTCTCCCCGACGCTGCGTCAGGCTGAGCCCAGCATCTGCCGGGCCTCGTGCGCCGTAGCCGGGCCGCGGACGCCGAAGCGCCGCTCAAGCTCATCGAGCCGCCCACCGATCCCGGAGTCGACCCGCTCCAGGCGCTCGCGCACCTGATCGCGATCCGAAAGCGAAAGCACGCTGAGCAAAGGCCAGGCGGCATCGGCGATGCGCTTCGAGATCCGCTCCTTGGACAGACGGGCCCGGGCCGCACGCCGCATCAGATTGCGCAGCTGCGCGTGGGCGAACTCGTGCCCGATCAGGCTCTGGGCCTGAGAGGCGGCGAAGGCCTCGATCAGGATCCCGGCCTCCGGGTCCTCTTCAGGGGTCGGGAACTCCAGCACCGCCGCCAGGGCACGCCCGCCGGCCAGCAGGGCCTCGGCCAGGGTGGTGCGCGCCGTCACCCCGAGTCGCACTACATCCGGCTCGTCTGCGGCGACCCAGACCTGCGGCCCCTGGGCACCCTTGCGGACGTGCTCGGGAGCGAGCTTCAACGGCATGATCCGCAGGCCGACCCCGTGTTCGGCCAGCTCGCCGGCCAGCCTCTGCATCGCCTCCTCATCGTTGAGGGCGACGATGCGGGCGTCGCACTCGCTCACCTGCTGCGGCACCGGCACGGGGTGCTTGCCGCTCCGGCGCTGGCTGCGTTCCTTGGCGCTCATCGGCTCGCTCCCTTCTTGATGATCTCAAGCTCAGCCAGGCTGCGGTCCATGGCCAACAGCAGCCGGTCGGCCAAGTAGACGGTCTGGTACGGCCGCTCCCGGCGCAGGACCTTACTCACGGCCCGCGGGGAGACGCCGGCCCGCTCGGCCAGGTGATGGTAGGTGCGCTCGCCCGAATCCGCGAGCCACTCCTCGATCACCCGCGCCAGCTCCTCGGTCCGAACGTGCTCTCCCTCGAGCACCGCGTCGGCTGAACAACTCCTTGCCTTCAGTGGCTTTACAAGCAGTCCCGTCATCGGTTGTCCGGCAAGGTAGGGCGTTTTCTCTGTGAAAACAGGCGAAAAGAACGGTCAGGAACCGCTTGGTCACGCCAACCTGGGACGTGTTCAAGGGGCGGTGGGCCAGAAAATCCCTGCTAATCGCGGGTTTTTGCCTGCTGGTGGCGGCGCTTTTGCTCGTCTTCGGTGGGAAGGAGGAGTCTGGCGTCCACGCGCCAGTTTCCAGCATGACAGAGCTGGAGAAGCGGCTTCGAAGTGAGGTTCGGATCACCAGGCTGACCATCGATCCGAACACCGATGAGGTCGAGGTGCGCGAGGAGGGACGCGCGCCTTACCGTGTGGCGGTCCCCATGCTGGGCTCTGAGGAAGGGCAGGCCCGAATCGTCAAGCTGGCCAACAAGCGTGGGGTGGAGGTGGCCTCCGTGCCGCGCAAGGCGCCCCGTGAGAACCCTCTCGTCGTGGTGATGCGCGTTTTGCCGACCTTGCTCATCCTCACCATCCTGCTCTGGCTGGCCAAGCAGTACACGGGCGGTTTCGGTTCGGGCCGCCGGATCGAACCGTCACGGTCTGCGACCAGCTTCGGGGAGGTGGCCGGTGTCGGCGAGGCGGTCGAGGAGCTGCGCGAGGTCCGTGAGTTCCTCGCCGACCCGCAGCGCTTCACCCGTTTGGGCGCTCGCGTGCCCAAGGGAGTGCTCCTCCACGGCCCGCCCGGATCCGGCAAGACGCTGCTCTCGAAGGCCGTGGCCAGCGAGGCCGGGGTGCCCTTCTTCGCCTGCTCGGGATCCGAGTTCGTCGAGATGTTCGCCGGCCTCGGCGCACGCAGGGTCCGCCAGCTCTTCGAGGAGGCCAAGAAGCAGGCTCCCTCGATCATCTTCATCGATGAGCTCGACGCCGTCGGCGGCCAGCGCGCCAAGGGAGGTCCCGGCGACGGTGCCCAGCGCGAGGCCGACCAGACCCTGATCCAGATCCTCAACGAGATGGACGGCTTCGAGGTCTCGGAACACCCGGTGATCGTGATCGGCGCCACCAACCGCATCGAGTCGCTCGACTCGGCGCTGATCCGCCCGGGGCGCTTCGACCGGCACATCGCCGTCGATCCCCCGGACAAGCGCGGGCGCCTCGAGATCCTCGAGGTCCACGCCAAGGGCAAGCCCTTCGCCGCCGACGTCGAGCTCGACCGCCTGGCCAGCCAGACCGCCGGGATGACCGGCGCCGAGCTGGCTCTGATCCTGAACGAAGCCGCCCTGCGCGCCGCCCGCCGCCACGGCGAGGAGATCACCGCCGCCGACATCGATGAGGCCTTCTTCCGCGTCGTCGCCGGCGCCGAGCGCCAGCACCAGACCCTCTCCGCCGACGAGCGCCGGCGGATCGCCTACCACGAGGCCGGGCACGCGATCATCCGCGAGGCCCTGCCCGGGGCGCAGGAGGTGCACAAGATCTCAATCATCCCTCGAGGCCGCTCGGGCGGCCAGACGGTCACGGTCTCCGCCGAGGACGTCTTCCTCTACTCGCAGTCCGAGCTTCGCAACCACATCTGCGGGCTTTTGGGCGGGCGCGCCGCCGAGCAGATCGTCTTCGATGAGGTCTCGTCCGGTGCCGCCGACGATCTGCAGAAGGCCACCTCCCTGGCCGAGCGGCTCGTTGCCGAGCTCGGCATGGGGGAGGCCATGGGCCTGGTCGTCGTCCGCGAAGACCACGAGGTCTCGCCGCACACCCGGGAACGGATCGAGGACGAGTGCCGAACCCTCCTCGACGATGAGTACAGCCGCGCCCTGCAGCTTCTGCGCGATCGCCGCGACCAGCTGGAGGCTGTCGCTCAGGCGCTGTTGGAGGAGGAGACGCTCGACCGCGAGCGCTTCCTCGAGCTGATCGGCGCCGGAGAGCGACAGTAGCCCGCGATAGCGGCGCCTTCACCGGCAAGAGCTTAGTGGTGCCCTTCGATCAGCCCCCGCGGTCGCGGACGAAGACATCGGTCTTGTCGTTGGTGTCGTTTGCGACCACGTCATCGGCGAAGGAAGTGAAGGCGACGTAGCGCCCGTCGTAGGAGAAGTAGGAGTGCCACCCTGAGCTGGCGCCGCCCAGCTGACGGCCCGCGTTGCTCAGGCTCACGCGGGAGGTCTTTCCGGTCCTCCTGTCATGGAGGAAGACGTCGCTTAGGCCGTTCGTATCGCCCGAGACCAGGTTGGTTGCGTGCGAGGTGAAGGCGACGTAGCGTCCGTTGCCGGAGATCGCCGGCGACGCGCTGGCGCTGTTGGCCTGGCCGCCGGCACCGATGCTCACGCGCTCGGTTGTGGCGGCCAACCGATCACGGACGAAGACGTCGGTGACTCCGTTGGAGTCGCCGGCCACGAGGTTGGTGGCTTAGGAGCCGAAGGCCACGAAGCGCCCGTTGTCGGAGATCGACGGGGAGTCGCTCGCGTCGTTGGCCTCGGTGTCCACGGTGGTCAGGCTCACGCGCTCGGTCGTCTTCGACTTCAGGTCGCGGACGAAGACGTCGCCCGCGCCGTTCGTGTCGCCCGCAACGATGTTGGTCGCCGTGGAGACGAAAGCCACGTAGCGACCGTTGCCGGAGATGTCGACCGACGTGCCGCCGGCGGGCTTGCCGTCGGGGCCTACGCCTCAAAGGCGAGGGCGTCCGGAGGCTGCTTCCGGCCGCTCGGCAAGAACTCAAGCTCCCGATCGCGCGCGGGCCGATCTTCAGGGTGAGATGAGCTTGATCTCACTGCCCCCGATCGCCTACTTCCTCTTCGCCGCGGCGCTCTACCCGCTGGCTTTGCTTCTGCGCCGATCCGGCGGGACGATCGCCGTGGGGATCGCCCTGATCGTCGCCTTGGCCTTCATATTCCTGCCGGGTGGACGCGACATGCTGGAGCGGGCAGAGCGCCTGCCCGATCGGCCGCAGCGCCTTGTGTGCGCGGGCCAGGCCGTGTTGCGCGGGACGCCGATCACCGCCGGTGCCCGGACCGCACCTGCCTGCGAGTTCGTGGGCCGCTCCTTCTCCGGCCAGGGCGATCCCGCCGCCGCCCGGGCGATGCTGCGCCAGGCAGGCAGATACGCCCGCTGATCTATCAAGCAGCGCTCTCGTTCTGACCTTGTGAGCGCTGATCGCGGTACCAGTCGACCGTGTTCTTGAGTTCGCGCAACAGGTAGGCCTCGCCGGCCAGGAAGAAGTCCTCGAGCAGCCCGAGCATCTCCTCCCACATGTACGGCTCCTCCTGGCAGCGCTCCTCCAGATAGGCGAGAAAGCCGAAGTTTGCCGCCTGACGCAGCGAGGCATCGGCCAGCTCGGGCCTCTCGGAGCGGTACTGCAACCACCAGTCGGGGCGCATCTCGCGCAACTCGGCTCCGATCAGGTGCGCGTAGGGGTAGGTGTCGCAGAGGCGAAAGCCCAGCTGCCGCAGCTCCTGGAGGAGTTGGGCCGGCGAGGCGCTCATCGCAAAAGCCCCTCCGTGAAAGCAGCAAAGCCGCCCATGACCGCGGCCTCGGTGTAGCCGCCGCCCATCTCGATCACCAAGGCGGCTGTGATCTCCTCGCACAGCTGGCGCAGAAGCTGCCCGAAGAGGCGGTAGGCCCCATCGTCTATCTCGAGGTCGCTGGTCCAGTCCTCACGATGCCCGTCAACTCCGGCCTCGACCAGGACCAGCTGCGGGCGGTGCCGGCGGATCGCCCCGATCGCCTGCCGGTAGGCGGCGCACGCCTCGGACCCCGTGGCGCCGGCTGGCATGGGCAGGTTGATGTTGGTCCCGGACGGGCCTGTGTCGTCGGCGGCTCCGGTGCCGGGGAAGAAGGGGAACTGGTGCAGGGACACCGTGAGCACGCGCTCGTCCTCCCAGAAGATCTGCTCGGTCCCGTTGCCGTGATGGGCATCGAAGTCGAGGATGGCCACGCGCTCGGCCCTCCCGGTGGCCAGTGCGGCCGCTGCGCCCGCAGCCAGGTTGTTGAACAGGCAGAAGCCCATTCCGTAGTCGCGGCCGGCGTGATGCGAGCCGGGGCGCGAGAGGCAGACGGTGGGGGGCTTGTGCGGGCTTGCCGTACAGGCGGCGTCGATCAGCGCCCCGGCGGCGCAGGCGGCTACGTCGTAGCTTCGCGGCTCGACGATCAACTCCGGGTCCAGCTGCGCCTGCGGAAGATCCCGGCAGATCTCGCGCAGGCCGTGGACGTACTCGCTCGAGTGCACCCTCTCGAGCTCCTCGGGCTCTGCTCGGCGACTGTGCAGGAGCAGGCTCGCCTGCTGCCGGCCCAAGGCGGCCATTCCCTGGACGATTCTCTGCGGGCGGTCGATCGACTGGGACGGGAGGTCCAGGGCGCCGTCGTGAAGTATCGCTTTCAGTGGTTGCGCTCTCACCTCGCCTCGGCGAACGCCGCCTGGCTCATCTCGCCTTCCTCGCCTGCAGCACCTTGCGCTCGGCGCAGCGGGAGACCAGGAAGCCCAGGCCGAACACCACGATGCCGGCGATCAGCTTCTCGCGCGTGCTCCAGTCGAAGTGCAGGCTCAAGAAGACGATCGCCGCGGAGCTGACACAAAGGAAGAGCACGGCCAGCCGCAGCGACTCGAAGCGCAGGAGGTTCCACAGATGCCGCGGATGCAGGATCACCGGGCCGTCGGAGAGCTTCTTGGACCCCAGGTCGACCAGCTCGCGCTCGTCGAATGCCTCGTGCTCGCCTGTCTCCTCGAAGCGCGCGACGACCAGGCGCGGCTTCTCCTCGCCGATCACCTCCTCGACCACGCCGGTGCGGGCGCCGCCGCTTGGCTCGTCCAGCTCGCGGTGGGCGATGCGATGTCCACGATCGAACCTGCTCACGGTCCGACGCTAGGCCTGCGGACGCTTTTGCCGGCGCCTTTGCCTTGCCGGCCTACCCGGAAAGCTCGTCCTCGAGCGCGGTGAGCTCCCGGCCGTTCTCGGTCAGCTGCGAGAGGTCAAGGCCGCGCTCCTGCAGCGCCGCCAGGACGACGACGATCTGATCGGCGGCGAGCAGGCTGCCGTCGTCGGCCTCGAGGCCCTCGTCGGCCATCGCCTCTGCGATCTCCTGCAGCTCATCCTCGTCCAGCATGTTCAAGGCATTGCCGGACCGCCGCCTGCGCACGACGGCTTTTCTTCACCCGCCGGCCCGTAGAAGCTCCGGGTGCGCCCGCTGCCGCCTCGGCGCTGGACGACAAGGCGCCGGCGGGCTACTCCTCTGGCGGAAGCTCCTCCTCGGGATCCGCCTTGCCCTCGACCCTGGCGACCACGGGCGTCTGCGGCAGGTTCCGGGCCAGTGTGCGCGCTCTGCTGCTCAGCGGCCTGGCCATCTGAGCCAAAAGCCCCTGTTCGCCCTCGCCGAGGCCGCGGTAGTGCTCCCGCAGCTCCTCCAGGGCCTGCTCCGCCTTCTCCAGCTGCAGGCGGGCGCTTTCGCGCTGGCCCTCGGCCAGAAGCTCCTCGGCAGCAGAGAGGCGCAGGTTGGCATCGGCCAGTATCGGCAGTGCAATGTCCATGGCTACCCCGAAGGATGCGTCTTTGGGCGGACCTGCGGGCGGCCTTTGGCCCCGGCGCCGAGCTGCGACGCTTTCCCCAGGAAGGCCCCTGCCTGCAGCGCTCCAGCCGACTCTGCGGTATCGTCCGCCCATGGCCCACTGCCTCTGCGGCTGTGAACAGCGGGTGCGCTTCCGGCACCGAGCGCTCAATAACTCCCTGTGGGGCATCGCCAAGGAGTTGCACGACTGGCGCAGGCTGACCTTGACCTTGGCCGCGCGCGATGAAGAGCCACCCGTCGACGCGGACTTCTTCCGCCGCGGTGAGATCCTGCGTGCTCGTTTGATCGAGGTCCTCCACGGAGAGCGCTCGGAGGATGATTTTGACCGCCAAGCGCTGCGGGAGTGGCTGGACCGCTCCCTCGCGGCTTTCACCGAGCTGGACCCCGAGCTCCTGGCTCCACCACCCGAAGGCGAGAGATACATCGAATGGTCGGGGGCCGAGCGCCTCGTGGACTCCCTGCGCGGGCGGCTTACCGTGGCTTTGGACGAGCGCTTCCAGCTTGACCGGCTCTCCGAGGACGATCCGGCTCACGTCGCCTCCGCCTGCGCCATCGGAGCGGGAAGCTTCCTCTGCGCCCAGCTCTGCAGCGATCCGGAGCTGATGCCGCTCCGAAAGCCCAGGCAGCGCGAGCGCGCCCGCCGGGGCTTTCTCGAGGGCCTGACTTCGAAGCGCCTGCTCGAGGTCAGCCTCTTCCTGGGCGCAGCGCTTCTGCGCTACACCGCCTGGAACCTGCGCCGGATCGAGGTGGAGACCGGCCGGCAGAACGTGAACGCCTCATGGTGGTGGGGCTCCGAGCTCCTTGAACGAGAGCTCGATGAGACCGAGCGCAACCGCTTGGGCCAGCTGGAGGCACCGTTCCGCGTCATCAACGGCGAGGAGTGGCGGGTCCGCGACGTCCCCGGGTATCCGACGCCGCAGGAGCCGCTGCTGGCGATCAAGGTGCGCGAGGCCGAGCCCGGTACGCCGGAGTGGTCCGAGATCCTCGAGGGGTCGCGGTATGGAGCCAGCGGCCACTTCCTGATCGAGGCCCACAAGCACGCCCTGCACATGACGCTCGCGCCGAAGCGGTTCGAGAAGCTCTGGATGTCGGGCGAGCTCTTCGGGCCGACCCTCACCACCCCCTTCGAGTGGCAGCTGCCGGTCCGCGACCTTTGGACCGAAGCCGCCAAGTTCTGCCGGGGGTTCCTCGCGGGAGTGCTGCCCCACTCCGGCGCTCCAGGGCAAAGCGGCGAGACCGGCTGAGCGGCCCGGCCGGCTCCGGGCGACCAGCCCCGCAGGCTTTGATCGCCGAGAATGAAAAAGCGCCGGGCGCCACTGCGCGCCCGCACCTTGGCCCCCGGTGGCCGAGGAGCTTCCCAAGCCGTCCTACAACACCGCGATGGTCGAGCGGATCATCGACTGGGTCCGCTCGCATCCCCTGCCGGACGGGCGAATCGTGCCGGTCTGCATCTGGAGCGAGCGCGGCCTCGGCAAGACCGTCTTCGTCCGCACCTACTGCGAGGAGAGAGGCATCGGCTTTCGCGGCTACACCCCGGCTCATGACCAGGACGGCTCGGAGATGGCCGGCCTTCCGTACCTGGAGGAGGACATCAAACGGACCGTCTACGCCCGCCCGATGTGGCTGCCACAGGCGGGCGACGCCGTCGAGTGGCACGAGAAGGGGGTCATCTTCATCGACGAGATCAACCGGGCCAACCCCTCAGTGCTCTCGGGCCTGATGGAGCTGCTCGGCGAGGGCAAGATGGAGAAGACCGGCTGGAAGCTGCCCGAGGGCTGGGGCTTCATCTGCGCCGCCAACCCGCCCAACAAGCGCTACCAGGTGCGCGAGCTGGACGAGGCCCTGATGAACCGCATGTTGCACATCGCCATGGACTTCGACGTCGTGAGCTGGGCCGCCTGGGCCGAGTCGACGAACGTCAACGAGGAGGTGATCTCGTTCCTGGCCCGCTTCCCGAGCTCCCTGGCTGAGACCAACGCCGGCATGCCGGATGAGGTCAAGGAGCAGATCCGGGCCACGCCCAGGACCCTGGAGTACCTGGCGCGCCTGTACGAGCCGGGTATGGACGCCGCCCTTCTGCGGGCCCTGGCGCACGGGTTGATAGGTCCGATCGCCGGTGAGGCCTTCATCCAGCACCTCACCGCCTCGGACAAGCCGGTCACCCCGCGCGAGGTCTTCACCGGCGTCTTCCAGGACAAGCTCGGCTCCCATATCAGCCAGGGGCGCGGAGATCTGATCGAAGCCTCGATCACGATGGTGGTGGCGACCATGGTCCGCTACCACCTGGAGCGCGATCAGCGCACCGGAGAGCTGACTCCCAGTATGCAGGCGGTCCTGCGCTCGGTCGTGACCTACATCCAGATGCTGGGGGCGCAGTGGGGCCGCAAGATGCTCGACGAGGTCTGCCGCCAGGCCCCGCACTGGGTCGAGCCGCTCGAGCAGGCGCTGGGGCAGCGGATCAGAAGTACTGCAGGGGCGGGGTGAGCAGCTCCCCGCAGACGCCGATCGTGATCGTCTCGTCGAACTCGTGCGCCGCCTCGCTCTCGGGGCTGGCCCAGAAATGGTAGATCGGGGCCTTGTTGCGCACGTACTCGAAGATCGAGACCAGCCCGTGCCGGGCGTAGCCGCCGGCGGGCGCGAGCTCATCGATCCCTCCCGGGGCGGCGTGGGTCAGGAAGATGTCGCAGGCCGGAAGCGGCTCCAGAAGCGCCGCTGCATCAAGCTCGGAGATGAAGTTGCCGGTGGCCTGGCGCCCGACCAGCGGCGCCCCGGAGAGCCCGGCCACGCGCCAGCCGCGGAAGTTGAAGCCGTTGCCGTGCAGGACGCGAAACGGAGGCGGGGCCTCGCGCGGGTCCCGTGGTCCGAGCACGCACAGCGCCGGCTTGCCCGGCGGCAGGATCGCCGCGAGCTCCTCGAGGTCGCAGCCGCCGAGCGAGACCACCAGGTCGGCCCGGGCGCAGGCCTGCGCGTAGTCGTCCCGCCCGGAGAAGGAGGGCACGAAGGCGAACAGGGCCAGGGTGAGCGGTGGGGGAGGGGAGGGTTCGAACACGCTCGGAGGATGCCTGCGCCCCCGCCGTGCGAAGGGCCCTTTTGGCCGCCGCAAGCGGATGACCCCACGTCCCACGCCCTGGCGACGATGCCCCCGTGTCCGCGCATGGCCCAGCGTCCCCGCCGCGCAGAGTCGATGGTCCCGTGTCAGCGATGCCCCCACGTCACTCTCGCCGGACGCGATGACCTGCCGGCCGCGATGTCCCGGCGCCCAAAGCCGCGGAGCGGATGTCCGCGTGGCTGCGCGTGCCCGGCGTCCGGTCCGGGCGATGCCCCGATGACCCGGGCAGGTGGCCCCGGCGTCCGCCGCTGCTGTCCCCTCCGGCAGCCGCGTGGCCGGCGATCCCGCTTGCCCAAGCCCGATCGGGCGCGCCCCAACGGCCCTATCTGAACGACTGGTAAACGTCCCTGGAACGGGGCCCGCTCTCCCGGGGGAGGGAGATTGGCCATTCGTGGGCAACCGAAACCCACTCGTGTTCATCGTCGGCCATCACTGGCAGCCGGTGCCGGAGAAGCACACCGTTGGCATTCTCAGCCACGCGCTGGTACAGGTGAATCACACGTGTGGCTTTCTGGCCGGGCGAGGGGCCGCGAGCGTCCCACGAGTGGTCTACCTGTTCGCCCGGCGGCAGGCCGAGCTGCTCGCTGGTTTCCGCGCTCGGCCTCCGCGAAGACCAGCCGTGGGCAGGCCGCAGCCCAGTCCTGGGGAGGAAGCGGCCCATGAGCGGCGAATTTGCCGTCCGTGCCGCTCTCTAGCCTGCCGCTCGATGCCCCAGGGATACGCCCGCTCGCAGGTGCCGGCGCTGGTCGGACTGACGCGCCGCCAGGTGATCTACCTGGCCGAACGCGGCCTGGTCTCTCCGTCCGTGCGCGGGCCGAGCGGGCGCGGCTCGCCGACGATCTACGCCTACGAGGATCTGCGGCGGCTGGCCGTGATCGCTGCCCTGACCCGCTTGACGCGCGGCGAGGTGGTGCTGGAGCAGGCCCGCGCCGCCTTGTCCGCGCTCGAGCGGCTCTCCGACGGGCCTTGGGGCGGGCAGGTGCTGCTCTTGGACGGGGAGCTGGCCTGGGTGGTGGAGGCCGGCGAGGTGGCGACGATGCTCGAGCACCAGCCGGAGCTGATCGTGATCGACCTCGGCCGCACCGAGAGCGCCCTCGGGGTGCAGCTGCGGCGCAACAACCTGATGGCTGCGTAGGGGAATGGAAGAACCGCTACCTCGCTACTGGGGCCAGGATCTGGGGCGGGCCGAGCGCGAGGTGCGCAGGCATCTCTATGTCGTCAACGGCAAGCGCCGCCGCCGGCCCAGCTGGCGCGAGCTCCCGGAGGAGCTTCTGGCGCCGCGGGTGCTGGTGCGAAGCGGCCTGTTCACCCGCACCTCATCGCGCGAGGCCCAGCTGGGAGTGGAGCGGACGGTGCCCAACGGGACCAGCTTCTTCCGCGGCGTGCCTCTGCGCTGGTGGGATTTGCGCGCTCTGCTGGCGATCTGCGCCCAGTCCGGCAACGACGGGGCGGCCGAGATGCCACCGACCCGGCTTCTGCGCTCGATCGGTCAAGGCCCGAGCGTGCGCGGGCTGGAGCGCGCCCGCGACTCCCTGCAGCGCCTCTGCAGTGCCCGCATCGCCTTCGATCTGGCGGGCTTCGGGCGCGTCGGCGAGCGCGGGCGCCTGGAGCGCTTCCTGGACGAAGGAGAGGATCACCTCTACACGCTGCGGCCCTGGCTTCGGCAGGCCTACGGCGCCCGCGGCGAGCCGCGCCTTTCGTGGCCCCTTCTGTGCAAGCTGCAGAAGGGGGCCTTCCTGCTCTACCTGCTCCTAGAGTCCGAGGACTGGCGCACAAGCGAGCTCGAGGACGATCCGATCGACCCGACGCTCGGGAAGTGCCGCTCGCGCGTTCTGATCCTGGGCGCCCCGATGCTCACCGTCCTGGACATGGCCCACCTCGCCGACCGGCAGACGCAGGTGCGCACCCTGCGCAGGGCCCTGGGTCAGATCCAGGGGCGCGACCTGCGCTACCGCGCCTACCGGATCGGGCGCCGGCGCGATGACGTGCCGATGGTCCGCATCTGGCGCCAGGACGCCCCGCTGCGACGGGAGAACCTGTACCTGGGGCGGCTGTGCTCGGCCTGCTATCGGCCCGACCCGAACAAGCTCTGCTGCTGCCGCCAGCCCCGCCGCTGCGGGCACGGGCTCTGCCCGCGCTGCCGCGAGCCCTGAGCCGAAGGACCGAGGCAGGCGGCAGCCATAGCGCCGCGCGGCGACCCGCTCCAGCCCCGGAGCGAGCGCGGGCCGGGGCCTTCCCTGGGCGAGGCGGGCGAAGTTCAAAATATCGCCTGTGCGTGTTCGCGCACACCATTACCGTCGACCGTCACTTGGAAGGAAGGCCCAAGCGAACCAGAGGTCGCGGGGCATGAGAGAGGCGATGTGGCATGAAGCTGAGGCGAGCGGCCTTGCCCTTCCCGACGAAGAGTCACTGAGCTCGACGCGAGGAGGGGCGGACCACGGATGGCTGGCCGCCCTGCTCTTCCAGCATCAGGCCCGGGTCGCCTTCGAGGAGATCTCCACCGAGAACGAAAGCGACGTCCTCGAGACCTTCAGCGCCGTCAGCGAGTGGCCGGAGCCGATCTGGCAGCGGATCTGCGAGCGGGCCGAGCGACTGCCGGAGGAGAGCGATCCGGTCCTGGCCTGCGAGGAGCTTCTGCCGGTGGCCGCCCAGCTCGAGCGGGAGTCCCGTGATCTGCACCGCCTGCCCTTCATCGGGGTCGCAGCAGAGCAGGAGGCCAGCGAACGCGGCAAGACCGAGGGCGTGGCCGCCGGCGAGATGCTGGTCTGGCTTCTGCTCAGCGCCTGGGCGCTCAACGCCAGCCTCCATCCCTCGCAGGTGATCACCTGCTTCTCCGAACGCGGCGCCCTCATGCACTCGCTGGCAGGCGAGCACGAGGAGCTCGATCACTACCTGTTGCGGGCCTTCCTGAACAACGTGCCCTTGCTTCAGGCCTCAGATCACCTGGCTCAGCGGCTGCCGCGGCGGGCCCGCGAGTGGCTGTTCTGCGACCACAGCCGCCTGAGCAAGCTCGAGGCCACCCTGGAGGACCCGCGCCACTTCCTGGGCACGCCGGTGTGGCCGCGAGAGGCCTGGTCCTGCCAGCTCGGCGAGTGGCTCGTCGAGTTCAGCCCGCCGCTTCGCTACACGCAGATGGAGGAGATCGCCGTCGGCCTGGTCGAGACCGAGGCAGGCGCCTTCATGATCGAGATGCACCTGGACGCAGAAGCGCCGCGCCTGCAGCGACTGCCGCTTCACATCGGCAACGGCCAGCTGCTCGAGCGCCTCGAGCTTCTGCAGGAGCGGCTCGAGCGGGCGGTCTGGGCCGCGGCCTCGGCGCGGCACGGCTTGAGGGCGCCCTGACGCCAGCTTTGGGCCTCCACCTAGCGCAAAGGCACCCACGCCTCCGGGGGTGGGCTTACGGTCACACCACGATGTTCGATCGGTTCACAGAGAAGGCCCGGCGGGCGGTCGCCGTGGCCCATGAGCGGGCGCGGGAGTTCGGACACCGCTACGTCGGCACCGAGCATCTGCTGCTGGGGCTGGCCGAGGTCGACAGCGAGCCGCAGAAGGCTCTCTCTGCTCTCGGGGTCGACGCCAAGAAGATCCGTGAGAGCGTGGTCTCCCTCGGCGAAGGAGAGAAGAGCACCGAGAAGAGCGGGCAGATCCCGCTCACGCCGCGGGCCAAGAAGGCCCTCGAGGAGGCGCTCAAGGAGGCCCTGGACATGAGCCACAACTACATCGGAACCGAGCACGTGATGCTTGGGCTGCTCAAGGACGCCGAAGGCGGCGCGACGGCCGTGCTGACCAAGCTCGGGGTCGATCCCGACCAGCTGCGCGAGAGCATCCTCGAGGGGCTCGGCTACGGCGGACCGGTGTCCGTCGGCGGTCGAGGCCGCCGCGGGGCGCCGAGCCCCTCCGGCCGCAAGAAGGCGGGAGCGCTGGAGAAGTTCGGGCGCGATCTGACCAAGCTGGCCGCCGAGGGCAAGCTGGATCCGGTGGTGGGGCGCAACACCGAGATCGAGCGGGTGATGCAGATCCTCTCGCGGCGCACCAAGAACAACCCGGTCCTGGTCGGCGAGCCCGGCGTGGGCAAGACGGCGATCGTCGAGGGGCTCGCCAGCCGCATCGTCGCCGGTGATGTGCCGGAGAGCCTGGCAGCGAAGCGGATCTTCACCCTGGATCTCGCCGCCCTCGTCGCCGGCTCCAAGTACCGCGGGGAGTTCGAGGAGCGCCTCAAGAAGGTGATCGAGGAGGTCAAGCAGGACGGCGAGGTGGTCCTCTTCATCGACGAGATCCACAGCCTGGTCGGCGCCGGCGCCGCCGAAGGATCGCTGGACGCCGCCTCGATCCTCAAGCCGGGCCTGGCCCGCGGCGAGCTGCAGACGATCGGCGCCACCACCCAGGAGGAGTACCGCAAGTACATAGAGCGCGATGCCGCGCTCGAGCGCCGCTTCCAGCAGGTCCAGGTGGGCGAGCCCACGGTCGAGGAGACCGTCGGGATCCTCCAGGGACTGCGAGAGCGCTACGAGGAGCACCACGACGTCGAGATCACCGACGAGGCGCTCGAGGCCGCGGCGGAGCTGGCCCACCGCTACATCTCGGACCGCTTCCTCCCGGACAAGGCGATCGACCTGGTCGACGAGGCGTCGGCCCGGGCCAGGCTCTCCGGCGGGGCCGACACGACCGAGATCGATGAGGAGCTGGCCGATGTGCGCCGGGCCAAGGAGCAGGCGATCGCCGCCGAGCGCTTCGAGCGCGCCGCCGAGCTTCGCCGGCGCGAGGGCGAGCTTGAGGAGCGCAAGCGGCTCGTCGCCGAGGCCGCCGAGAAAGGCTCGCGCCCGCGCGTAGGCGCCGAGCGGATCGCCGACATCGTCTCGATGTGGACCGGCATCCCGGTCTTCAAGCTGACCGAGGCCGAGACCAAGAAGCTCCTGCGCATGGAGGAGGAGCTGCACAAGCGGGTCGTGGGCCAGGACGAGGCGATCCAGGCCGTATCGCGGGCCATCCGGCGCTCACGAGCAGGCATCAAGGACCCGAAGCGGCCCTCCGGCTCGTTCATCTTCCTGGGCCCCTCGGGCGTCGGGAAGACCGAGCTTGCCCGCGCGCTCGCCGAGTTCCTCTTCGGCGACGAGGACTCGATGATCCGCATCGACATGTCCGAGTACATGGAGAAGCACGCGGTCTCGCGGCTCGTGGGCTCGCCGCCCGGGTACGTCGGCTACGACGAGGGCGGCCAGCTGACCGAGGCCGTGCGCCGCAAGCCGTACTCGGTGCTGCTGCTGGACGAGATCGAGAAGGCGCACCCGGACGTCTTCAACATCCTCCTGCAGATCCTCGAGGACGGGCGCCTCACGGACGCGCAGGGCCGCACGGTGGACTTCCGCAACACGATCGTGATCATGACATCGAATCTCGGGGCCAAGGAGATCGCCCGCAACAGGTCCGTGGGCTTTGCGGCCTGCGACGACGAGATCGGGGAGAGCCACGAGGAGATGCGCAAGCGCGTTCAGGCCGAGCTCAAGCGCGCCCTGCGGCCCGAGCTGCTCAACCGCATCGACGAGATCATCGTCTTCCACAAGCTCGCGCGCGAGCAGGTCAGGCGGATCGTCGATCTGCTCCTGGCCCGGGTACGCGCCCAGCTGGCCGAGCACGAGATCCAGCTGGAGCTCACCGAGCAGGCCAAGGACATCCTGGTCGACAAGGGCTTCGACCCGGCGATGGGGGCCAGGCCTCTGCGCCGGGCGATCCAGCGCTACGTGGAGGATCCGCTGGCCGACGCCGTCCTGGCCCGCGAGGAGCAAGGGCCGGCGCACGTGGTGGTCGATGCCGGCGACCCCGACTCCGGCGAGCCGCTCGCCTTCGAGCTCAAGGAAAAGGGGGCACAGGCGGCAGAGCAGGAGCCGGTCGCGGCCTGAGGGGAAGGCGAACAGGCCCACGTTGCGCGAAGAGGGTCAAGCAGACGAGGAGCCAGCCTGGCGGGAGGCCTTCGGCGGTCTTGCGGACGTGCCGGGCACAGCCCCGCGTCTGGGTCCCGGGCGCGAGCACGCAGAAGAGGAGGCGCCGGCGCTGTCCGTCCAGATGGACGTCTCGCTCGAGAGGCCTACCGGAATCAAGACATGCGAAGGCGCCGTGGCCGCGGGCCCGGGCCCAAGGGCCACGAGTCCTCCGGCCACGGCGCCCGCGAAAGCCGCCCGCCGTCGAACCGGGTCTCCTTCCTCGGGAAATCCCAGCGCTGATCTCCCCGCCGACCTACAGTCGCCGGGATGGGCCGGGGAGGGCAGAGCACGGCAGGCGCGGTGGTCACGCCGCCGCGCGATGAGTTCGCGCAGCAGCGCCGCGAGGCCAAGGAGATCTTGGGCCAAAGGCCCCTGGCCACAAGGCGGATCGGCCTCTTCGTCTTGGCCGGCTCTCACGCCTACGGGCTGGCCCGCCCGGACTCCGACAACGACTACCGCGGCTTCTACGTCGCTCCGACTGCTGAGGTCTTGAGCCTGCAGCCGCCGGCCCCGCAGCTCGAGCGCAACGAGCCGGATCTCTGCGTGTACGAGGTCTCCAAGTTCTGCCACCTGGCCTCCAAGGCCAACCCGAACGTGCTGGAGATCCTCTGGGCCCCGGTGCTGTCGCAAGACAGCGCCGGCGAGCTTCTGCGAGCCAACCGCGACGCCTTCCTCTCCGAGCGGGTGCGCACGACCTACGGCGGGTATGCGATGTCGCAGCTCAAGCAGCTGGAGAAGCTGGCCGACCGCAACCCCGATCGCGTCGAGAAGTTCGCCCGCCATCTCTTCCGGCTCTTCGAGCAGGGAAGCTCGCTTCTGTCCACCGGCGACATGTCGATCCGCGTCGCCGACCCCGATGAGCTGCGGCGGATCTCCACCGCGCCGGTCGAGGAGATCAAGCAGCGCTTCCACGAGCTTGACGCCGAGTTCCGCCAGCTGGAGAGCGTCCTGCCTCCCGAACCGGATTACCGGCGGATCAACGAGATGCTCCTCGAGATCCGCCGCGAGAGCCTCTAGCGCCGCGGATGCCAGAGCGCGCGGGTTCGCCGCGGCGCGGAGCTCAGGAGCTGAGGTCCCGCCGCCCGCGCTGCCTCTCGGGCGGCAGGCCGCGGTTGCGCTCGCTCCAAGGACAGCCACGGGCGCCGCACATGCAGTAGGTGCTGTGCATCCCGGCCTTGCCTGTGCCCTCCGGATCCGCTAGGCAATGGCGCAAAAGGGCGAGCGTCCTGCGCCGGGCGTGCCGGCCCGAGCGCTCGTCGTCCGCGGAGACCTGAAGGCCCGAGGCGCGATCGGTGGCGTAGTAGACACCGGTGCCCCCGGAGTGAAGGTCCACGTCCTCGCCGTGGCGCGGCTCACCCAGCTCGTCGGCGATCCTGCCTCGAGCCGGCACGCGTAGGCGCGCAGCTCCTCGGCGCCCATGCTCTCCAGCCGCGGGTACTCGAGATTGCTTCGGCTTGGGTCCACGTCATCAAGCTAGGGCGTCGCGCGAGCTGCGACGGGAAAGCTCGCTGCTCGGCCGCCGAAGCGCGCGGCGCCCTGGCGCGGTCCGCCTGCGAAGCTGATCGGCGCTTGCTGGGTCGCAAGCCGNTGCCGGCTCGCAGCTCGCCGCCAACAGGACGAGCATCGCAAGCAGGGACGAGGCGGCGCAGAGCAGAAGGCCGATGATGATCAGCTCCAGGTGGCCCAGGCGCGCAGCCTCCGTGAGAGCCGCGACCAGCGCGCACTCGAAAGGACCGGCAAGCAAAAGCCCGGCGCCCCAAGGCCGAAGCGACGCTCCAGCCAGGGCAACGAGAGGGGCGGCGGAAAAGCCGGCCAGCAGCAGCGCGAAATCGCCCATACAGGCGAAGCTAGGGGCGTGTCCGGCCCTCCCCGCTTTTTCGCTTCGGGAAGATCGAGCAACGCCGCCACGCGCTCCTACGCTGGCTGCGTGGGGCGCGGAAGCAGGCAGCGCAAGGGCAGCAGCGCAGGCACGTCGGTGAGAGCGGGCCGAGCCGCGCGCACCATCGAGAGCGGTATCTGGCGCTCCAAGGCCGACCCGGACCGGCGGCTCGAGGTGATCGGGGCCGCGGAGGGCTTCGGGCATCTGGCGCTTTTGGCTCGTGACGAGCTGGGAGCGAAGATGATCTCCCCGGACGTGCTGGCGCGCGATTACGAGCTTGCCGAGGGCCGCGGCGAACGGGTGAGCGTCGCGTCGCCGACGCGCCGGTCGGTCCCGCCCAGCCTGCTGACGACCCAGGACCCTGCCGAGCGCAAGCGGATCGAGGCCGGCCTGGCCCGCCGCTACGGCGCGCGCCCCGGAAGCAAGGCCTCCGATGAGCCGCCGACGGAGAGGCAGCTTCGGTACCTGGGCGGGCTCTGCCGGCAGGCGGGGGAGGAGATGCCCAAGGGGCTGAGCAAGCAGCAGGCCTCCGAGCAGATCGACCGCCTCAAGGGCCTGCTCGCGTCCCGGGAGCAGGCAGCTTCCGGCGTCGGCCGCTAGCACCGCCCGTTCGGTCGCCTACCGCCCAGAGCACGAAGCTGGCTATGGCGAAGGTCAGGGCCGGCCAGAAGCCCGAGAGCAACCAGGATCGTCCCGGCCAGCGTGCCGTGGAAGCCGGACGTGTCCTGCTCGAGGTCCTGGACGGCCCAGATCACCCACCGGTGATGTAGACGACCGTCCCGATGAGCATCGATGTCCCCATGAGCCGCGCGGCGCGCCGGGAAAGCCATCGGGCCGCGAACGGAAGCGCTCCGCCCGATGAGCGCGATGGTGAGCGGGAGGGGATCCTTCCCGGATGCGTTGCGAAGGGGAGACGGTCGGCGGGGGAGGCGACCCTATAGTCACCGGGTGAGCGCCCAGAGCAAGAGCGCCGAGGTCATCTATCCGGAGGATTGCGCTGACGTCTCCGGGATGATCGCCGCCGAGCGGCTGCAGGAGGAGGGGTGGCGGGCGCGCTTGTCACGGGGGCTGGGAAGCCTCGAGCGGGGCGCGCCCATGGTGCGCCTGAAGGGGTCGGTCGACTACGAGGAGATCTGGACCGCCCAGGGAGCGTTGCAGCTGAACGGCATGCTCATGCGCTGGCTCGAGCGTGGCCGTCCCGTCTCTCTCGGGGCGCTCTGGGAGCGCCATTCGAAGCTTCGGCCCTACCTACGCAGCCGCACCGAGTTCGTCCTGCAGCGAAAGAGGGAGGAGCTCGAGTACCTGCACCGCTCGGGACAGGACTCCGCGGCTCACGGCCTGGCGAACGACATCGCCCGGCTGGAGCGCGAGCTGTCCGAGCTGCCCGCGCCCGAAGGGGAGTGAGCCTCGGCCCGGCGGCGTGCGGGCCGGGCGAGCGCGCCAATCCAAATCGCGGCGGCGGGCGCCTTGTCCGCGGCATCTTCGGGTATGTCGTCCAGCGGCTACAGCGCAAGCGAGCGCCGGCGGATCGAGGCCGTCCGCGATGAGCTGGCCGGGCGCTTTCCCCAGCAGGCGGCCTTGGTCGCCGAGGCTGTCGAGCTTGCCGCCCACCATCACGGCGGGCAGCGGCGCAAGTCGGGCGAGCCGTTCGTCATGCACCCGCTCGAGGTGGCGCGGATCCTGGCCCAGGACGGCTTGGGCCACGAGACGGTGATCGCCGGCATCTGCCACGATCTGCTCGAGGACACCGACTGCGCCCGCGGCGAGCTCGTAGAGCGCTTCGGCGAGGCGGTGGCGGCGATCGTCGACGGCGTGACCAAGGTCTCGCGCTCGGCGGCCAAGCTCTCTCCGTCAGCGCGCAAGGCAGGCACCTACCAGAAGCTGATCCTGGCCGCGGCCGACGACGCCCGCGTGCTGCCGGTGAAGCTCGCCGACCGCCTGCACAACCTGCGAACGATCCAGGCGCTTTCGCGCGATCGCCAGGAGGCGATCGCCCGCGAGACGCTTTTGGTCTACGCCCCCTTGGCCCACAGGCTCGGGATGAGCCGGATCAAGACCGAGCTCGAGGACCGCTCGCTTGCGATCGTGGATCCGGCGGCCTACGCCGAGGCGACGGCGATCCAGGCCGAGCACAAGTCCCGGGCCGAGCGCGAGCTCGGGGCATTGCGTGGCGAGCTCGCCCAGGCGCTGAGCGAGGCCGGGCTCGAGGCCGAGCTCACGGCCCGGATCAAGTCGCGCTACTCGATCGCTGAGAAGCTGGGCCGCGCCGAAGCGCGCGAGATCGCCGACGTGCTCGGCCTGCGGGTCATCACCGAGTCCGTCGAGCAGTGCTACCTGGCCTTGGGCGTGATCCATCGGCTCTGGCCGCCGAAGCCCGGGACCTTCGACGACTACATCGCGACGCCGCGGTCCAACCTCTACCAGTCGCTGCACACCACGGTCATCGCCCACGGGGCGACGGTGGAGGTGCAGATCCGAACCCGCGAGATGCACGACGTGGCCGAGCACGGCATCGCCGCCCACTGGGCCTACAAGGAGACTCTGCGAGCGGGCGGCCCGCCGCCTACGCGTCGCTTCCTCGATCGCGCCGCCGAGGGCCAGCGCGGCGAGGGAGAGGAGGCCCTGACGCGGGCCTATGAGGACTTGCGTCGCGAGCTGTTCGCCGAGGACCTTCTCGTCTTCACGCCCAAGGGTGATCCGCGCCTGCTCCCCGAGGGCGCCTGCGCGATCGACATGGCCTACACGGTGCACACTGAGCTGGGCGACCGGATCACCGGCGCCCGCGTCGACGGGAGGCTCTACCCGATCACCCGCCCGCTGCCGCAGGGCGCGGTGGTCGAGATCATCGCCTCGGAGGAGGGGCAGCCATCGCTGGATTGGCTCGAGGCGGTCAAGACCAACAGGGCGCGCTCGCGGATCCGCGCCCACCACCAAGCGGATCTGGATCGCGAGCTGGCCGAGCGCGGCCGTGAGCTTTTGGTGCGCGAGCTGCGCAAGGCCGGCATGGCGCCCCTGGCCCGGGCCGAGTCCCTGGAGGAAGCCCTTGGACGGATCGGGTACGACGATCCGACCGATGCCATGCGCGCCGCAGCCTCCGAGCGGTCGCGGCTGCGCTACCTCGTCCGCCGTCTGATCCGCGAGGTCGCCCCGCGCCCGCAGGCCGCCGTCCCCGAGGCGCCTGCTCCCCCGCGCAAGAGCCGCCGCCAAGCGCCGGAGGGGTCCGTGCTGGTCGAGGGGATGGCGGGCATCGCCACCCGCCTGGCCGGTTGCTGCCATCCCGAGCCGGGGGATGAGATCGTCGGGTTCATCTCGCTTGGGCGCGGGGTCTCGGTCCATCGCCGCGGCTGCCGCAACGTCGCCCAGCTGCACGAGGCACAGCGGGAGCGGCTCGTGGATGTGCGCTGGGCCAAGGAGGGACGGGCCTTCACGCTCAGCCTGGACGTCTCATTCCTGGACCGCCCCAACCTCCTACATCGCATCGGCGAGGCGATCTACGGCAGCGGCGCCGAGTTCGTCGGCATCGATCTGCATCTGCGCTCAGGCGGCGTGGTCCGCGGCATCCTGCGTGTGCGCGCCACGTCGACCCGGCAGGCGAACAAGGTGCGCGAGCGCCTGGCGGCGATCGAGGGGTCGCTTTCGATCGAACGCGCGGGGGCGCTCAGGCGGGCGGCCTAGGGGCGGCAAGCAGCGGCGGCCCGTTGGGGACAGCCGGTCCTAAAGGTCTCGCTCGAGACGATGGACCCAGACGCCGAGCGAGCCCTCCTCGCAGCCGGAGACGATCTCGAAGCCGTGCTTTTGCAGCCAGCGCAGGCAGGGCTCGTTGGTCGAGAAGCAGTCGGCCACCGCGTGGGCGAGGCCGCGCTCGCGCGCCTCGGAGAAGAGCTGTTCCGGAAGCTTCGTGCCCAGGCTGCGTTGCGGGCGGCGCACGTAGATGTCGCCGAGGTAGGCCTTGCCGTCGCGGACCTTGAGCGCCGCCATGCCCTCCGGGCGCTCGCGCGGGCCGGCCACATAGAAATAGGAGATCTCGCCGCGCTCGTTGGGACGCGCCGGGATGCGCTCGTGCAGGTAGTCATCCGAGCAGAAACGCTGCTCCCACTCACGCAGCGCCGGGCCCTCGAACTCGGCGTAGGTGCGGCGCACGACCTCGAGCTTGAGTTCGCGCAAGGCCGGAATATCCTCGGCGCCGGCAAACCGCGCCGCTGAGCGCACGGAAGCGCCCGCTGCCTGCTTGGCCTGCCCGCCTCGTCCCATGCCGCGAAACTAGGTGGCCAAGCGCCCTTCAGCGAGAATCCCTGCTCACCGAAGCGCAGGCCGCTTCCGCTGCCGGCAACGAGGTGCGCAAGCTAGCTTCGCCGGCATGAGCAAGCCGCCGGAGCACTTTCGCGAGCAGCAGTGGACCGAGGATCAGCTCGGCAGCGCTCCTTCGAGCCGCGAGCGCCAGCAGAAGATGGGCCGGCTTCAGGGCGCGAAGGCGCTCACGCATCGAAGCGCCCCTTTGTCTGGTCGTGGTTTACGCGCTGGGCGACGGCAAGACCGGCACGCGTCGGCGCGGACGGAGCAGGTCGAAGCCGAGCCGGGCGCACCCACAGTGGGTAGAGGATCCGCGGGACGGGGACGGGTTTTCCTTCGGGCGTCCCCGGAGGATCCCCGCGCCTTTCAGGATCGGTGCTTGCCGGCCAGCTCCTCGCGCGTCGTCGCGATGAGCTCGGGGAAGCACATCATGGCGAGGAAGGCCTCGGCGATATGGTCGGGCTGTGTCGACTAGAGCTCCGTAGCCCCGGCTTCGGCAGGGAGGAGCGGAAGCAAAAACGGGGTCGCGTCTCGTTTCGCCGGGAGTAGCGTTACGGCATGAAGCGGTGGTTTGAACAGCTGGCGGAGGCCCTCGGGGCGCTGCTTCTGCCACGCGAGGTGGTGGTCAGCTCGTCCGCGATCGATCGGGTGCGCTACGAGCCGCAGCGCAAGGCCCTGATCGTGAGCTTTCGCAACGGCGAGCGGACGTACGAGTACGGCAGCGTGCCGGCACGGACCTACCGAAGCTTCCTGCGCTCCGACTCCAAGGGGCGCTTCTTCGTCCGTGAGATCCGCAACCGCTATCCGTTCCGGCGCCTGAGCTGAGCCAGGCCTCGCTCCCAGGCGGAGATCACCTCGCGGCGCATCTCCAGCGAGGTGGAGGCCAAGGCGAACCCGAAGAGAAGCTCAAACCGCCCCGACGAGCAGGCATCGACCAGCGTCGCCACGCGGCGCTCCTGCACCCGCCCCTGGATCTCGAGCGCCGGCGCGTCGGGACAGCGCAGGACGGCGTAGCTGCCCAGAAGCGAGTTTCGCGCCAGCGACTCGGCCACCTGACACGGACCGGGGTCGGCTGGATGGCGGCAGGACAGCGTCCAGTTGATCGCCGGCTGCCTGGGGGCGAGAAAGGTCACCTCGAGCTCGCTGTGCGCCCGCTCAACGCTTCGTTGGCGCATCTCGTGCCCTGTCAGGACCAAGGCCGAGAGCAGGGCGCAGATCAGCCCGTGCACCGCCCTTGGACGCCATCTCCTCACGCCGGCGAGGCTAGGGCGCTGCCGAAGCAGCCGCCGGTGGTTTCGCCTGCGGCCGGCGTTCAGCGCGCTCGGGCCTTCTCGCCGGCGCGCTCTCCAGCGGCCCTGAGCCGAACCATCGCCAGCGCCTGCGCCCAGCTGAAGCCTTTCTCCTGCAGCATCCTTGCCGCCTGGAGTTCCTCGCGTGAGCGCGGCCGAAGCCAAAGCGGCCGGCAGTGGCGCCGACCACGGCGGCGCTCGTTGTAGCAGCTGCGACAGAGCAGGGCGCCGCGCGATTTCTCCCTCCGGCACAAGGGGCAGATCCGCGAGGAGCGAACCGACTTGCCCAGTTCGGCTGCCACGGCAGCAACCTAAGGCGCGCTCGCCGCGCCACCGGAGGGAAACGCCCTACCTGGCGTGTGCCCGCCCCTAGCGTCGCTTCGATGGAGGGCACCGAACAGTCGCAGCTTCCCGACTGCAACTTCTGCCGGCGGATCGCGGTGGGCCGCTTCATCGCCGAGACCAACTTGGTCGTCGTCTTTCGCGACTCCCATCCGGTGACGCCCGGGCACGTGCACATCGCCCCGCGCCGCCACGTGGAGAGCTTCTTCGACCTGGAGCGGGCCGAGCGGGAGGCGATGTTCGACATGATCGAGGAGGCCCGCCGCTGGGCCGAGCGCGAGCACTCGCCGGACGGCTGGAACATCGGCATCAACATCGGCGAGGCCGGCGGCCAGACGGTCCCGCACTGCAACATTCACCTGATCCCGCGCTATCACGGCGACGTGCCGGATCCGCGCGGCGGGGTGCGCTGGGTGCAGCCGGAGCGTGCGCCCTACTGGGAAGAGCGACACTGACCTGGAGCATGCGCCGTCTGCTCGGGCAGTACCTGCAGGCCTGGGCCGCCTCCCTGTGCCTGGTCGTGGCAGCCGCGCTGGCCTTCACGATCCTGGCGGCTGCGATCACCCTCGATCGCTCCGAGCCGCCACGCCCGGAGCCGGCGAAGAGCGTGGAGCTGCGCATTCCCGGCGGCGCCGCGAAGCGCCCCGAGTCGCGGCCCCGGAGCGTGCAGGTGGGGCGCGAGGCGAGTCCGCTCGCGGTCTCCGAGCTTGAGATCCCCCGCGCCGAAGAGGGCCTGAAGGGAAAGCGCAAGCCGCGCCAGGCGAACTGAAGGCGCAGCGAAAAGCCTGTGTTCAAGCGGAGGATCGGGAAAATCGGGCGGCGCTGCAAACCGGCCCGATACTCGCTGCGACGTGTTCCTGCGCGCGCGGACAATGCGTATCGGGCGAGCCGTCGCCCTCCTCGGCCTCCTGGCGCTTCTGTTGAGCTCGGTGCTGGCGCCGGTGGCCGAGGCCGCCGATGACTTCGGCCCCTGGTTCCCGGCGCCCGGCAAGGGCAACAGCCACGCCTACCAGGTCGACGTCGGCGCCTTCAACTCCAACGAGGTCGAGATGGCCGTCTCCTTCGCCTGCGTCCTCGATGACGGCACCGTGCTCAGGGAGCACGAGCAGGAGATCCTGAAAAACACCTTCATGTACGCCGGCCTGGTCTACGCCGGCGAGTTCAGCTTCGGCAAGGTCCACGACGACGTCGACAAGAGCAAGGTCTCCAAGAACGGCGGCTACCCGAGCGGGCGCAAGGGCATGCAGATGTTCCTGCGCGACATGGTCTCCCTGATCCGGGTCAACACCTGGGCGCCCAAGGACCACTGGGAGGTGGTCAAGGCCGACTTCGATGACGGCGGAGGACCCTTCGGCTTTGTCGGCGACGCGACGGACTGGTTCGTGGACAAGGCCAAAGGCGGCGTCCGCACCATCATCAAGGAAGGGTCGAAGGTTGTCGGCGGAGCGGCGGGTGTCGCGGTCGGAGGCGTGGTAGCCGACTTCGTCGTCCCAGAGGAGGAGGACGACGGCACCTGGCTTTTGCAGAAGTGGTGGCGGCCCGGCGGCAACAGCGATCTCGCCGTGCGCGTGAGCGAGGAGGCGGCGAAGCCATTTCGGATCGAGGCGGCCCGCGTGAGCAAGATCGCCGGGCTGATCAACATCGATGCCGCCAACCCCCTTGCCCTCTACGCCCAAGGCGCCAAGAAGGGAAGCCAGCGCAACAAGCTGCCCGCCGGCTGCGATCTGGGCGGCTACGTCCCGCCCGACGGCCCCAAGTTCAGCGACCTGCTGAGCGACAAGTTCTACGAGACCTGGGTCCAGATCGTCTTCGCCCTGCCGGCTCACTTCGGCGGCTCGCTTTGGAACGTCGCCTTCGGGCCGGCGCTCAAGCTCAACTTCTGGACGCCCCACTCCGAGCGCGGCGACACCTACTTCAACGTCGTCGACAGCTGCGACCCGAGCACCGCCGAGACACCGCAGCAGCGCACCAGGCTGCTCAACAAGATCAGCACCCAGTGCGACAGCGGCAAGCCTCTCGGCTTCGACAAGCGGCGCTTCAACCCGGAGGATCAGCCCAAGTGGCTTTGGATCCGCGAGTTCCTGCAGTGGCTGGTCTCCGGCACCTACTTCATCATCCTCTTCACCTCGGCGCTCGTCTTCATGGTCAGGGGCACCGCCTCACAGACCTGGAACGTGATGCGCCTGGTGCCGCGCCTGATCCTCTCGATCCTGTTCACGATCTTCTCCGCGTTCATCATCGGCGCGGTGATCTCGACCAGCAACCTCCTGATCCAAGCGCTGGTCGGATCCGGCAACCAGGCATCGCTCAGCATGTTGAACGCCATCGTCCAGCACGCCTGGATCGCTGCCGGCGTAGGCGAGGGTTTGCGCAACGTGCTCGACGCGATCGTCATCCTGCCGATGGGCCTCTTCGCCATCGGCCTGGTGATCATCGGCATCATCCGGCAGATCACCCTGATCGGACTGGTGCTGTTGGCACCCGTAGCCGGCTTCTGCCTGATCATCGAGAAGTGGCGGCATTGGTTCAACCGCTGGTGGGCGATGCTCCTTGTCGTCTGCGGCCTGCCGCTGATCATGGCCGGCGTGCTGCGAATAGCGCTGATGATCAACCCGCTGCTCACCAACACCGGCGCCTCCTACGGCACGCTCCTCGGCTTCTTCGGCGTGATACTGATCGTGGCCACGATGTGGTTCCTGCTCGTCCTGGCACGGCGGGTGATGGCCAGCGCCTTCAACTCGAGGCTGCTCTCCGGCTCGATCAGCGGCCAGCTGGCAGGAGCGCTCGGCGGGGCGCTGAGCTCCGTGCCTAATCCCTGGGCCCAGGCCTTGGGCATGGCAGCGCGCGGCTACGCCTCGGCCAGCGGCGCGTTGGACAAGGTGAGCGCGAAGATGATCCCGCAGGGCAAGATCATGGCGGCGACGCACGCCGGGCCCGTCCTCCCCAAGGGCAAGGGAACGCCCCAGCTCACCGGCGGAGGCCTGGTCGACAAGGGGATCGGCAAGACCCTGACCGCGGCCCACAGGCTGCAGAAGTGGATGACCGAACGCACCGGCGGCGCCGACTTCCGCCAGCTCTCCGCCGATGAGATCTCCAACTTTGCTTCCCTGGCGCAGCAGTACGCCGGCATCGACGCCACCGAGTGGAGCCAGCTGGCCCCCGCCAAGCAAGCGGAATACATCCAGCAGGTCACCGGCTTCGAGCAGGTGCGCGCCACCCGCGACGGGCGCTTCCTGGTCAACGAGGGCGCACAGATCCGGGATGCCCGCCGGCAGAACGCCCTGGCCGCCGCCCAGCGGATCGCCCGCGGCGAGGCCGCGTCGGCGGGCAACGCCTGGCGCAGCGCCCGCCAGCCCGGCCTCGAGGGCGGCGCGCTGCAGGCCGCCCAGCAGCGCCTCCGGGAGGAGCCGCTTCGGCCCGACGGGGCGCCGCAGCCCGGGGCCGAGTTTCCGCCCGAGGGCGGGCCGCAGGTGGAGCAGCAGGCCCAGCAGCGCCTCAACGACGGTCCAGTGCGCCCGGACGGCCAGGGAATCGATCCCGATAATGAGGCCAGGCGAAACTCTCGCCTAAACCGCTACAGCTCCGAAGCCTGAGCGGTAGCAGGCGGGCTTTACTTGAGGCGGTCCGGTGAAGCTGGCAGGCTTTTCCTGTCATGAGCTCGGCACGCGCAACGAAACGCGCCCGTGAGGCCCTGGCCTCAGCGGCAGCGGCAGCTTCGGTCATCGCCCTGTGGCTTTCCTCGCCGGCGGCGCCGGCGGGAGCCGACAGCTCTCCGGGCTTCAAGCCGGTGTGGGCGATCTGTCTCACCAAAAGCGAGCAGCCACGCGGCAAACACAGCTACAAGCCGCGCCGCTGCACGTTGCATGCCCGCGGTGCCTTCCCGATCGACAGCACCAACACCAAGGCCCTCACCCAGTTGCGCTGGAAGCGCTGGAACGAGCGCCGGGCCGTGGGCCGCGGCAAGTCCTGGATCTCCACCGTGGGCCGGGTCAGGGCCCGGGTCGTGCTGCGCCGCCCCAGGTTCCGCTGCGGTGAGTGGGTCTTCACCCGGGCGCAGATCACCGAGCGGGTGCGCCAGCCCGACGGCACGGTGATCCTCTCCATCGGCACGATGCGCCCGGACAACTGCCTGCCTCTTCGCCGGCGCTGAAAGGGGTGGAGGAGGGGAGGGTGCTGCCGCAGGAGCAGCGCGGCGGCTTCCGGTCCCGTCCTCGCTGTGACCCTATAGTCGATGCAAGCGATGCTTGCACCCCTTGATCAGATCCGAATCGATGGCAGGCTCGTCATGGCCGACGAGCTCGGCCCGCAGGATCTCGAGCTTGCCCACCGGCTGGCGCGGGAGCTGCGCTGGTGGGAGCAGCGCATCCTCGAAGAGCCTGCCAGTGAGTGGAGCGGCCCGGAAGGCGTGATCGTCTGCGCGCCGGCGACGGAGCTGCTGCGCCCAGCGCTGGTCGAGGGCGAGCTTACGATCTGCGCTGAGGGCAAGGCCGGGGTGCTCGACGTCACCCGCCCGGCGCCGAGAGTGCAGAGCGGGACAGTAGAGCTGGTTCGCCGCCGCGGCGAGCTGAAGAAGGAGGTGCTCTCGATCGCCTGCGTGGCCACGCTGCCGGCAGTGGATGCCGGGAAAGCCGCGGCGCCGTGGAGCGTGCGCCTGGAGGGCGAGGCCAAGATCATCGGCTCCTGCGAGGAGGTTCTCTCCAGCCACGCCGTGGATCTCGGGGACGCGGACTGGCTTGAGCGGGCGCCGAGCGCGGACGAGCTTGCGCGTGACGTGGAGGAGGCCGCGGCCGCCTTGGAATGCGAGGGCTACCGGCGCCTCTGAGCAGCTCCGCAGAAACTACGCGTTGACCAGGGACCGCGGCGGCGCCGGCGGTTTTTCGACTCGCGCGATCGCTAACGTGGCCTAACGCCCTGGTACTATCGTTAGGAAGCGGTGGCGACGAAGGCGGACAAGCGATTGGCGCGGATCGAGCGGATGGCGGCCGAGCGTGGCCTGGACGCCGATGAGGTTCTGGCTGTGTTCGAGGAAGCGCTCGCATCCGTGGAGGCGAGGCACGCCGCGCGCGGCCGCGAGCTGAGCGCAGCCGAGGAGGGGATCCTGGCTTCCGAGGGCCTGAGGCGCGCTCGCGGCGGTCGCGAGGCGATCAAGCGCTCATTGCACCACTACACGCGCACGCTGCAGGAGGCCTTGACGACCAAGCAGGCGGCCCGACGGCTAGGGGTGACGGAATCCAGGGTCCGTCAGCTTCTGGGTGAGAGGCGCCTCTACGGGATCAAGGCACAAGGCTGGTGGCGCCTGCCGCTCTGGCAGTTCTCCGATGGGCAGGTCGTTCCCGGGCTTGAGCGGGTGATCAAGCATCTCTCGCCCGGCCTGCACCCGCTGGGGGTCGAGGGCTTTCTCACCACGCCCAAGCCCGAGCTGGTGATCGATGAGCGAACCGTAAGCCCGCTGGAGTGGCTTGCCGCCGGCGGCGATCCAGAGCCGATCGCCGAGCTGGCAGCTGAGGTTTGAGCGGGCGCTGCCCGGACCCGCCTGACCGGCTTCCCCGGCCGCGCCGGGCGGAGCTGCGTGAGCTCCAGGCCCGGCTCACGCGCATCTACGCCCGCTCCGGGCCGCATCCGATGCTCTGGACCCAGTGGCGCTTCTACGGCCCGATCCCGGCAGGCCGCTTCGATCACCACCTCGAACCACGACGGGAGCAGGGCCGCGGGATCCTCTATGCCTGCGTCGCCAGCGAGGGGGTGAGTGGACTGGGGACCGCGATAGCCGAGACCTTCCAGGATTCACGCTTCATCGAGCGCTTCGACCGGGAGCGCTGGGCGGTCATCTGGACCCCGGAGCGCCCGCTGACGCTCTTGGACCTGGACTCTCACTGGACGACCCGCGCCGGTGGCAACCGGGCCCTGACCGCAGGATCGCGCAAGGTCTCCCAGCGCTGGGCGCTGGCGATCTACGAGCAGCTCGAGGACATCGACGGGCTTACCTGGCGCTCCTCCGTCGTGGGGCATGGACGTTGTGTAGCCCTATGGGAGCGGGCCGCGGACGCCCTGCCGCAGTGGCCTGAGCTCAACCGAGCGTTCTCCGATCCGGCGCTGCTCGATCACCTCGAAGAGATCGCCGCGCGGATCGGCTACGAGATCCTCTGAAGGGCGGGGCGGGCGCGTGCTCGGCGCAGCCGCTCGTACGCCCCAGGCGGTCCAGCCTTTCTATCAGCCGGGCCAAACGCAAGCCACGGGCGCTCGAGCGCTCCCGGCGGCGGCAAGGACGCCGTTTGCGCCGCTGTGAAGGTCAAGGGCGCCTGAGCGAGGAGAAGGCGGCGAAAGCACTCGGGCGTTATGTCACCCCGGATCCATCCGCGGTCTTGGGTTTCGCCGCGGCGGGGAGGCGGGCGCGTGCGAATACTCGGGGTGAGATGCCCCTGAAGACTGGCGCGATCAGCGAGCCAGGTTGACATAAGCCTGATTATCGTGCGTAACCGGAGAGGGCCGTAAACGGCTATGCCGACGGCGCATCACCTGCCTCGCTCGCCTTAGGCCGCCGCCAGGTGTGCTGTGCTCGGCTCGCGGAAGGCGTAGTCCTCGCCGCGTTCCCAGGCGTCCAGGGCCGGATGGCGGTGACCCTCGCCGCGGTAATGAACGAGCTCGTTCAGGCCGCGCGGAGCCGAGCCGTCCTCGGTAAGCAACGAAAGCGGCACGTCGCGCTCGTCGATCGGGCGGGCCAAAAAGCGCAGCCGCACGCGCGGTCCGAAGAGGACCAGGTTCTCCGTTCCCGGCAGGGCGGCGCTGGGGACGACGATCGCCTTCGGCGCCGCGGGGTCCGCTCGCAGCTTGCGGGCCAGCCGCCGGCAGGCGCCGTGGTCATCGCTCACCAGCTCCTGCGGCGAGATCCCCCACTCCGTGGCGTTCTCGAAGCCGATCCGCGCCGGCTCGTCCTCGAGGCAGACGCGCAGCGCCCACAGCGGCAGGCGCAACTGGGCCGCCTGCTCCTCATCCATCCCTTCGGCGCGCAGTATCTCCGCCCAGGGCCCGAGCGGGTGCAGGCACAGATACTGCGTCTCCCCCTCCCCCGCCCCGTTGAAGCGCCCGGCGCGGCGGTTGGGCAGCGCCCAAAGCGGCGTGTCGTGCGCCGCGATCCGGTAGGCGCGGATCTCGGGCATCCGCGCTCAGGTGAAGGTCGGCTCGCGCAGCCCGAGCGCCAGCGTCTCCAGGCGCGCCAGGGCGTCCGGTTCCTCGAGCAGCTCGCGCGGCGCGCGCCCTGAAAGCTCGTCGCGCTCGCGCTCAAACCAGCCGATCACCCCGGCGGGCGTGAGCGCGTGGCGCAGGTGGTTGACCAGCCGGGCCACGACCCGCAGGCGGCGCTCGTCCTCGCCGCTCGGCGCGCTCTGTCCCGCGACCCAGCGCTGGAGCGTCCTGCGCTCAACACCCAGCAGGTCGGCCAGGCGCTGCTGCGAGACGCCGGCGACGTCGTCCAGCCAGCGGGCGATCTCCTGTCCCGAGCGGCGCTCGGAGACGGGCTCCTGCGCCGCCGCGTCGCGGAAGGCCTGGCGCATCTGCTCAAGCCGCACGCGCAGCTCGCCGCGGCGATCGGGATCCTCGCGGTCGAGCGCGAGCCGAGCCGCGAGCGCGGCGCGCTGAAGCTCGACGAGCAGATAGGGATCGCGAACACCGGCCTCCTCCCCGCTCCCGTCCGCGGCGAGCGCCTCGGCCAGCTGCTCGACGAGCTCGATCACGGGCGCGGGGGTCTCGGGGCTTTCGGCGAGCAGCTCGTTCGCCTCCGCGAGCTCGCGCTCAACCGAGGTCGAGTCTGAGATGTCGAGAACGGTCAGGCTCATCGTGTCGCCTCTCTGTCGCCTGCTAGCGACAGTGTAGCGCAGAGACGGGCGCGCGGCCAGAGCGCAACACGTCCTGGCGATGCGCTCATGGCCCCTCCCCCGCGCCGACCGGGCGCTGCCGTCAGGCGGTCTGCGGCGCCGTGAGCAGCTGCGGCCCCTCGCGCGTGCCGCCGACCTTGTTGAGCGCCGGGTTGGCCGGGCGCACGTCCAGGCGCTCGGAGGGCAAGGGCCGCAGAAGCGGCAGCACATCCTCGGCCTCGGCGCCAAGCCAGGCTTCCTCCTCCTCGGGGCTCTGCAGGACGACGGGCATGCGCTCGTGCACGGAGCGGACCACGGCGTTGGCCTCGGTCGTGATCAGAACGACGGAGTGGATCCACTCGCCTTCGACCTTGGCATTATCGTGCGTAAGCAGAGAGGGCCTCAAACGGCTTGCTCAAGCCAAATCCGCAAGTCGAAAGCCCCCGCCGGGAATGGTCGTGGGCTCGATATAACCGCAACCAGCCGCACGAGATAACCGACAGATGCTGCCGAGGACCGCCTCGTCGCTCGGCTCAGCGCTGTGGCTGGTGGCAGTGCGGGCAGATCGTGGCGTGAGGACTGCGTTGCTCGCGGCAGTAGGGGCAGTGGTGCTGGCGCCACCAGATCCAGTAGAGCCCGCCTAAGAGCAGCAGCCCGGCGATCGTCCCCAGCTCCATCAGCCAATCACCTCCCTTCGTCGGTCTCCGACCGCGCCAGCGCACGAAGCGCAAGGCCTCGCTTCGATCCTAGTCGCGCACAAGGACGAGCGCCAGCAGCGAAGGCGCGTTCGGCCGCCCGCCGCGCCCTACGTTCAGGCCGTGAAGCCGCTCCTCTTCCTGGACATAGATGGCGTGCTTGCGCCGTACGGCTGCGAGTCCCCTCCGCCGGGCTTTGAGCTGATCGAGCTCGAGAGCCCACCGGCCTCGTTCTGCTTCAGTCGCGAGCTCGGCCGCGCCGTCTGCGCTCTGGGCCGCGACTTCGAGATCGTCTGGGCTTCGAACTGGCAGCACTACGCCAATCAGATCATCAGCCTACTCTGCGGTCTCGGTGAGCTCGAGTACGTACCATTCCGCTTTCGCCTCGCCCATCGCGGGTCCCCGGAGAGCGAGGCCTCCTGGGAGGAACTCTTCCGCCGGCTTGAGTCGCTGCCCGACTACGACCCGCTCGTCGATCAGCGCACCGCCAAGCTGCACAACGTCGCCGCGGTCGCCGGGGATCGCCCTGCGGTCTGGGTCGACGACGTGCTCGGCCGCGACGCCTACCTGTGGGCGCGGATGCGCTCCCACCCCACCCTGCTCGTCCGTACCGACCCGGCGCGCGGCCTGACCGCAGCCCAGCTCGATGAGATCCGCGCTTTTGGGCGCCGCTGCGCGGCCGCGGGATCCTGATCCAGAAACCCCTGAGGATATCAGCGATCGAATGTTCTTGCTGAGCACGGCCAGACAGGGAAGGATTTCAGCCGCCCTCGGCGGTCCAGTTGACATAAGGCGAATTATCAGGCGCAGCGGCAAACGGCTTTCAAGGCCCCTAGGACTCGGCTTGGCTTCTAGAAAACCGCCTACGGGTGCCAGCAATGCACGTCCCTGGTCATACGAGCCGACTCAACCTCCGCGAACGTGGGCGGATCGAACCCGTGGCCTCCACGCAGCTTGCTATCGACTCCGACATGAACCGGCGAGGCTTGTACGCATGCCGCATAGCGGACCTCCACGGCGAGCCAAGCCATTACCAAGATCGCAAGCGCGGCCAGCCCTAGTGCGAGCCACTTCATTTCTTCCCCCTTTGTCGTCACTGAACGAAATGAGAAATTAGCGGGGCTTTCTCGGCCTGGAAGACGGAGGGGGTGGGATTCGAATCCACGGACCGGGGGTTGCCCGGTCAACGGTTTGCAAGGCCGGGTTTCGCTGTGTTCTTCGCAAGCGCTCGCGCTCGCTTCCAGCAGCCGGTCCGTTTTGAACGTTTCCCATACGCGGCGGGCGACCACGTCCTTGCAACGGACCGGCGTCGACACCGCACTCCGTTCCCAGCGCGAAGGGCGGGCATGGGCCGCGGTGTCGGCTCGCAGACCCCTACATTCGGCGCATGGGACGAGCAGCTGACAATCAGACCGACAAGCTGATAGAGGAGCTCGAGGCGTCGCGCGGCCTTGACCCCGAGCTCGACAGCGAGCTCGACGAGCTTCTAGAAGGAGCTTCGCACGAAGCCGGTGTCGGAGTGCATTGCCGAGGTGCTCGAGCTGTATGGGCGCCTCGAGGAGATCAACCCTAAGCTGGCTGTCGATCTCCTGGAGCGCAAGGTCGGCAAGACGATCGGCCACCCCCTCGAGCTGCCGATGTCGTGGCGCTTTGCACTGGAAGGCCTACGGCGCGCCACCGACCGCGATCGGGAGATTCTGGACGCCAACCCCAACTCGTTCGCGTCGGTCAGCCTGCGCAGCGCCTTGACGATGATGCGCAACGAGCTCAAGGCGATCCTTGACGAGCGCGGCTAGGAGAAAGGCGGGCCGGTCGCTCGCCCTGGCACAAGAGGAAAACGGTCTGCTCGAGTCGCTGAGCAGACATACACCAGCTGCCCAGCATTGCCCAGCTCCGCGTCCGCCGGCCCGGCAAGGGGACGCAAACCTTCGAGCTCGTCTCGGCCGCAGGAAAGCTCAAGGCCGATCGCCCCGCCCGGCTTCAGCTCGCGATCCCCGCGGCCGCGCGCAGGGCGGCGCGCAAGGCCCTGGCGGCGGGCGGCAAGGTGCAGGTGAAGGTGCGCCTGCGCGCCAGTGCGCCCGTCGGGCAGGAGCGGGTGCGGGTGCGACGGACCAGGATCACGCTCGGCTAGCCGGCTCGAACGACGATCAGCGCGAAGCGCGCCGGGCCGGCATCGCCTCGTGAGGTTGCCCGCTGAGTGCCAGCGCGACATGCAAGCGGGCGATGTTGTGAGACGAGCTGCACAAACGCCGGCCGCACCAGCGCCGAGCAGGCCCCTCCCCAGTCGGAGGAGAAGAGGGAAGACACCCTGATCTTGCCGAACGGTGCCAGCGCTCCAGCTGCCGTCCGACGCGAGCGCTTCGCCGCTGAGCCGGCGTGCCATTCGCAGCTTCAGGCGGCCCGGCCTGAGCCTGTAGGCGAAGTCCATGAGGCCGATCTACTGCGGCCCTTCGCTTTCGGATCCTTTGCAGTCGCGCAGGTCGGCGGGGGCGAGATAGAAGCGAATGCCTGCGGCCGGGACGCGCTCGCTCGGCGCCTCGACACACCGCGGGAGAGCCTTGGGCGCAAGCCGATGCTGCTGTTGCCGTCTCATTCGCTGCAGCGAAAGCGCGCGCTTGAGAAAAGCGGGCCGGATGTGATCCGCTCACCTATGTTCGCGACGTGGTCCGAGGTGGACAAGAGGCAGCTGCACACGCCGGCGATGAGGCCGCCGAAGTGAGCAGGAGCCGCCAGCGCCTGGGCCAGCTGCTTGAAGAGACCTTCGACCGCTACAGGATCGGCCACCGCGGCAGGCTGCAGCACAGCCGCCGGCTCGGGAACCTGCTCGTGCGGCTCTATGACGAGGACCCAGAGCGGGCGATTCGCGAGCATGTCGTCCCGTTCGTCGAGCGCGAGCGCGAGCTTTTGCAGCGCATCTACGACTCGCACTCCCAGGTGCCGCTGGCCCTCTGCCTGGACGAGTACGAGGGCCTGGCCCTGCTCGAGCGGCTGAGCACTGACCCGGAGCGGGTCTACGCCGAGTGGCATCTCGATCCCGAGGAGCTGGAGAATCTGGCCAACCTCGCCGGAGTGAGCGTGAGAAGGCCCTGGGTCCTCTCCCAGTCCGTGTTCCAGGCGTAGGGCGCGGCGGTATCGCGTGCCAGACGCCCTATCGTCGGGCCATCAAGGTATCGGGCGTTTCAATCCTCACCCGAGCCGAAGCTCGGGTGCAACGAGATGATCTATAACTCGACACGACTCGAGCGACGACGTTTCAATCCTCACCCGAGCCGAAGCTCGGGTGCAGAATGAGGGGCCTGCGCCCGCGGGGACCAGGCTCCTTCTTTTCACGCCGGCGCCCTAGGGAACCAGGGCCTTGAAGTAGAGGTGGTTCTCGATCAGCTCGTCCACCTGCTTGAGGGCGGCCTTAGCTTCCGGGCCGTCGGCGCCGCGTACCTGCTCCTCTCGCCCGCGGCGCAGGAGATCGTCGACGCTGACCGACAAGGTCTCGGCGATCCCGGCGAGCTCGGCTGCGCTCAGCCCCCGCTCGCGATTCAGCAGCCTGCGCACGGACTCCTCGCTCACCCCGAGCGCACCCGCCAGCTGGGACTCCCCCACCCCACGCTCGCGGGCCAGGCGCTTGATCTCGCTGCAGATCTCCTCGGGGGTGCGGTAGCTCATCACAGGCCTGCGCCCAAGCTAACCCGTGCGCCGCCCCGGAGGTCCGGCTCTCGCGAGCGCTGAAGGGCGTGCCTCGCCGTGTCCGCCGGTCCGGGCCTAGACGTCCTCGGGATCCCCGGACGTGCCGGATGCGCAATCCACGCTCCTGCGCCCGTAGCGCCCTACCTTCAGGCCATGGGCCGCGGAGCGAACAGCCGGATGACTGGGCCGGGTCTCGTCCCGCGCCACAAGCCGGTCTCGCAGTCCTTCGCCGAGGTGCAGGACCTCTTCGAGCGTCTCAAGGCCGTCCACCCCGAGCTGGCCGAGAAGCTTCTCGACGAGAAGGTCGGCGGGAACTCCCCGCTTGAACTCATGCACTTCGGAAAGACCTGGCGTGAGGCCCTGGAAGCCATCGCCAAGGCCGACGAGCAGACCCGCTCGCGCCTGGACTCCAACCCGGGCTCGCTGCCCTCGTTCCTGCTCTCCGGCTTGGCCGAGGGCATGCGCCGCGACCTGGAGATCCTCCTGGGCGACCGCCGCCAGCGCGGCCCAGTCGCCCCTGTCGCGGAGATCCAGCTGAACGCCTAAGCTCCACCGCGCAGTGCCCGCCGGAAGGTCAAGCAAAGCGCTTTCGCTGGCTTTGGCCGTCGTGTGCGCCGCCGGTTTTGCCGTGTCCGGAGCGCACGGCGCCATCGACGCCCGCCTGTCGGGCAAGTACCTGGTCGTCGGCCAGATCGTCTCCGCCAACGACGGCTCCCGCGGCGAAGTCCGCACTCGTATCTGGCGCTTTCGCCCGCTCTGCTCGCACGGCCCCTGCCGGCAGGCGGTCCTCATCCGCCAGGGGCCGCATGGAAGCACCTTCCGCTCGATCGTAAAGCGCCGGCGACCCGGCGTCTGGCGGGGAGTGGAGCGCAAGCGCATCGGCTGCCCCGACTATGGCCGAGCTACCCAGAAGGCCAAGGTCAAGCTGCGGATCACCCGCCGCCTGATCGATGGGCGAGCCGCAGCCTTCCGCGGGAAGATCGAGTTCACCCAGGCCTGCCCCTCGGGACGCCTTCACTCGAAGGCCAAGGTCCGCGGCCGGGCGCGCTGAGAGCCGGCTGTTGGCTCTGGTCCGGGCGGCGGGTTAGCCTCCGAGCGAAACCGATCAATGCCAGATGAACGGGGGGATCGCTGAATGATGAGGATCCTGGCCACCGTCGCCGCCGGCACCCTGCTCTTTGCCGTGGCTGCCTGCGGGACCGACGAGGAGGCCGAGCGTGAGCGAGCGGAGGCCGAAAAGCGAGGCCAGGATTGCCCTTGCCTGCTGGTGCGCCGACGAGCTGGCCTCAAGGCCCCCGTCCGAGGCCTGGCGGGCGCTCGGCGTGCCTGAGGAGGAGGAGTTGGACGAGGATCCGCCGGCGCCCAGCCCGAGGACGTTGAGCGATCTTCTGGCGAGCATCGTCGAGGAGGACCCCGACCGGCACGCCAAGGAGCTGGCCAAGCGGGCGGCGGTTCAGCTTCGGCAACAGCGCCGGCTGGGGGGCCTGAGCGGGCTCGTGCGGCCCGAGCGCCGGCAACTTCCGGTGGGGCGCCGGTGTTGCCGCATACTCGGGGCATGGGACGCGGCGGCAGCGAGAACACCCTCCCCCACCCCCTCAGCCCAGCGTTCCGCACGCCGCAGGCCAGCACCTCCGTGCGCTACGAGAAGGCCGCTGCGCGGCTGGACGCCGAGGTCCTCGAGGCCGTCTGGCCCGAGATCATCACCCTGCTGAGCCGTGGCCCCTCGCTTCCGGCGCAGGCGCTTTCCCTGCTGCGCCGGCTGTATGAGCGCCTCGTCGAGGAGGCTCCGAGCCTGCGCCCGGGCCTGGAGGCATTGGGCCTGGCCCCGGAGGAGGTCGGCAGGGAGGATCTGCTCGAGCTGCGCAACTGGGCGATCAGGAGGCCTGCACCGCCCACCCAAAAGGAGGACCAGCTGGCGGACGAGCTCGCCGGCTGGGCTCTCGGGCGTTGGCGGGAGAGGATCCGCTTCGTGCAGGAGGGAGACGATCGCCTCCGCGAGCGGCTTCAAAGCGTCGGGGAGAAGTGGGGTCGCCGCCAGCTTGCTGGCTGGTCGGGCCACCTGCTCAACCTCGCCTGCTGGAAGCTCGCCCGGTGGGCGGACCATCAACTTCGCGAGGAGGCGGTGAGCGGCTGGCAGCTAGCCGTCCTCGACACCGTCGGCGCCTCGATCGTCGACAGGAGCGATGAGCTGGCGCAGGCCTTGGGCCTCGAAAGAGAAGGCGCCCCGCGCGCCTTCCAGGAGGACGGCGGCCCGGGCCGTCGGGTCCTGCATCTGGCCGACCGGCGCTTTGGCGGGCGCACTCTCTGCGCGCGCCCGTCCGACGCGCTCGCGCCGGCTGCCTTGAGCGAGTGGGCCGGCTGCCCGTCTCGCTGCCGCGACTGCGAGCGCAAGCGCAGGATCATCGCTGGCCGGCCCGAAGGAGGGGCTCTCTTGGGAGGAAGCGGTCTGGACTCGGCCTTGTCTCAGGCCCTGCGCCGGTCGCTGGCCGACGGTCTGGACTGGCTGGGCACCTTACGCGGCAGCCAGACCGGGAGCATCTCAGCGTCGTCCCGCGGCGTGGCGAACGCGATGGAGATCAGCGAGAACGAGACGGCCGCCGACCTGGAAGAGGCTGGTGCCGACTGGTGTGCGGACCAGCTGCTTTCGCTTTCGGCGGATGAGATCTGGCGGGCCCTCGGGGTCGCCGAGGAGGAGATTCCCAAGGAGGGTCCGCCGGCTCCCGGGGTCAGCGACCTGCGCCAGCTGCTGCTGGACTCCCTGGACGCCGGTCCCGAGGAGGGCTTGCGCGCCGAGATCTCCCGCCGGGCGAGCGCTCTTTTGAAGCGCATGCGCCGCGAGCGGGGAGGGAGCTGAGCGGGGCCTTCGAAGGCACGGCTTGAGGCAACTCCGGCACGCGGAGGTTTCCTGCGGCATTCTGGTCGCGATCGCGTTCTGCGATTGGGCCTTCCCCCCCCCGCTGGCGGCACAGCCTCGAGCGAGAGGGATGCGACGGGAATCTGGCCGGCATGATCGGGCGCCTCATCGGCGGCGCTGAGGCGATCGACCCGGTCGATGCCCTGATCGCGCGCGAGATCGCAGGCCGAGGCCCAGACGATGCCCGTCGCGCGCTTGCCGTGAGCCTCTACCAGGGGCTGGCCGAGAACAACATGGACGATCAGCTCGACCGCATGGCCTGGCTGCTCGAGGAGCTGGGCCTGGCCGGCAAGCTCACAAGCCCGGTCCGCTGCGACGCCTCCTCCAGAACCTTGCACCTGCTCGATCCCGAGTATCCCCGGCAGACCTGCTGCGGGCTGGTAGCGGGCCTTCAGGTCGCAGAGAGCCGCGCCTGGCGAGAGGAGGCCAGTCCCCGCCGCCGGGTCTGCGCGGGCCGCTCGGCCAATCCGATGCTCGGCGTCACGGTCAACGACGAGGAGGGCTTTCGCCCCTCCCCTCGGGGTCGACGGGGCCAACCGGCGGCTGCGCGAGAGGGTGCCCGTGATGCTCGAGACGTGGCTCGCCCAGCTGGAGGCGCCGGGTTTCGAGGAAGGGCTTTCCGCCCAAGAGCTCATGGAGCGCGCCCGCGCCCGTGCCGCGAGCTCGTCCAGCTGCGCCAAAGGGCGCGGCGTGATGCCGACCACCAGCTGGCCCGCTGGTGCGCCGAGGCCCTGGAAGGCGAGCCTGCCGAGGTGATCTGGGAGCGTCTCGGCGTCTCCCGCGAGCGCCTCGGCGGCGTGAAGCAGCTGCGCAGGCTCGATGCCACCGCGATCTCGGACTTCCTGCTGGCCGTCCTCAGCAACAGCGCGAGCGTCGGACGCGCCCAGCTCTGCGAGCGGAGCGAGAGCCTGTTCGAGGCCTTTGAGCTGGGCGACCGGTGACGGCGGGATGGGCCTTCCGACCCCCCAGGGGCGGAAGCTTCTCCCCTGCCGAACGGCACCGGAGACCAGGGAAGGCCTCCGCGCGGCACGGCCGGCGCGCCCGCATGCGTGACGTTCGGTAGCGGCTTGCGCCGCTGAGAAGCACAGACCGAAACATTCCGGGGCGCGTCTCAGCGGCCCGCCAGCCGGCGCGAACGCCCGGGCAGCAGGCGTCGCCGGCCCTTTGCCTTGCGCCCGTCAAGCCAGCTGCGAAGCTCGTCCTCTTCGACATCGTCCAAAAGGCGCACCAGCTCCGCTGGGTGCCCCGCCTCCTTGCGCAGGGCGGCTCCGGGCCAGGCCAGCTGGCGGTAGAGCGGGTGCCGGGAATGGCGGCGCCCGTAGTACCAGGAGCCCGAGTTGGCCACGGTGTACGGCCCGCACCGGCGCGGGGCGAAGGGGACGTGCGTGTGGCCGATCAGGTACTCGCCCGCCGGCAGGCCGAGGTTGGCGAAGACCTGGCGCATCGCCTCGCAGGCCTCGGCGGGCGAGACCAAGGAGAACGGCCCGACGCTCAAGTCGAGTCCGGTGACGTCATCGGTCTGCTGGGTCGTGTTGCGCCGCCAGGAGAGCAGGGTGCGCCGCAAAAGCGCGGGGGCGCGGATCAGGCCGGCGACGTAGACCAGGGCGCGCTCGGCGCTCTGCCAGGTTCGCCTCGAGCTGGGCAGCTGCGCGGTGCGGTAGAGCAGCTCGGTGAGAGGCGCGAACAGGGCCTCGTAGTCGGCCGCTTGTAGGTCGGGGGACGCGGCTTGGATCCCGGCCAGCCTGCGCCCCAGGCGCGCGCCGAGGCGGTTGATCAGCCCGCCCAGGTGCGGGTCGGTGTAGTGGCCGTGGATCAGCGTCGCGCCGGCGATCTCGACCTGCGGGTAGTGGGCGCGGACCTCAACCCGGCCTTTGGTGAGCGAGGAGAGCAGCCATTCGGCCGACTGCAGCCGGAAGGGCTTCTGGTCGGGCCCGCCGGAGACGGCGGCCAGGCGGGCGCGGTCCTCCTCGTGGGCCACGAAGTGGTAGTCGTGGTTGCCCGGCACGTACACGACCTGCTCGATGTGCTGCGAGACGAGATCGAAGAAGGGCCGTGAGGCGTCGACGCAGCTCTCCAGCGGCGCGATCAGAAGGTCGAACAGATCGCCGTTCAGCGCCAGGGCATCGGCGCGCTCCAGCTCGGCCTCGAGCCGCTCCAGGGCCTGTGGGTGCGAGAGCAGGGCGTCGGGATGGCCGAGGTGGAGATCGGAGAGCACCAGATAGTGCGTCATGCGACAAAGGTGCTCCCGACCGGCCCGCCAAGGCGCGCTTTTCCTTTCCGCTCACTCGCGGCCCCGGTAGAGCTCGGCGTGGTAAAGCAAAGTGAGTCGGACCGGGCGCTGCATACCAACCGAGGCCGCCTGGCTTTGCGCCCTCGAGGTCTTTCGCCTGGATGATGAGGCGGCGCTCGGTGAGCTTTTGGACGGATACCTGGTCGGCTCGCTCGGGGAGCGCCGCCCGCAGCTGACCGACGCGGTCTGCGAGCTGGTCTCCTCGCTGGGGCTCTTCGAGCTTCGTCCCCTCATCGTCTGCGAGCCGCTCCACACCGGCGGGAGCCAGCTGCACCTTGCCGATCACGATGACCCCGGGCGCACTCTCTGCGACCTCAGCGGCTTCGAGCAGATCGGCTATCGCTCCGACTGGCACTTCCGGTTCTTCCTGCGCTGCGATGACTGCCGGCGCCTGGGCACCTATCCGATCACGGACCCCAAGCTCTTCTTGGAGGCGGGCGAGCCGCTGTGGCACCCGAAGCTGAGCGGCGAGCTTCTAGGCGTTGCCCGCTCCCACCTCGCGACGACGGTCCGGGAGCGACTCGCGGACGGCGCCGAGGGCCTCGGCAGCGCACGCAAGGTGGGAGCGGGCGGCCTGCTTGCCGCCTCGGAGGACGAGCTGAAGCGCCAGGGCAAGGCCTTCGGGCGCTTGATGCGCGACGCCGAGGATGAGGCCCTGGTCTGGGGCGCCCGGGCGGCGCTCGAGCTTTGCGTAAAGCGGCTCCAGGGGATGGAGACCCCGGATCTCTGGCGCGCTCTCAAGGCGCCGGAGCAAGCGGACGAGGAGCTTCCGCGCCCCAGCGCCCCCGAGCTCCGCGGCCTTTTGAGCGAGATTCTGGACGATCTTGAGGCCGACCTTTTCAGCGCCCGCGAGCGGCTAGGCGAGCACGCGGCGAAGCTGCTCGAGCGCTGCCGCCAGAGGACGGGAGGCTGATCCGTGCGAACGCCGTCGCGTCCCCGGGATCGTCGGCCCTGCCGCCGTCGGGATGCCTGAGCGCAGGGCTCTTGCGGGATTGCCCGGCAGAAGGCCCGGGCGGCCATCGCATCGCACAAGAGCTGTGAGCGTCGCCGGGCTGCTCAATGATTGGGGCGTGGGACGAGGAAGCGGCACACTCCCCCATCCACTGCTTCAGGCGCAACCGATCGGGCCGGAGGCCAGCCGGAAGTCTCGCTACCGACGAGCGCTGAAGCGCCTGGAGGCGCTGGGCCTCGAGGCCGCCTGGGAAGAGCTTCAGCGGCTGTTCGACGAGGGCGCTTGGAAGGACCCGATCTACACGGACGCCTTCTGCAAGGCCGCCGCCCGCGTCATCGCCCACTCCTCCTGGTGGGCCGACCATGTCGCCACCCTGGGGATCTCCCCCGAGCACCTGAACGCGGACGAGCTCGAAGAGCTTCGCGCCTGTCTCGCCGAGCTTTCGCCCCGCCCGAGCGAACTCAACGAGAGGCTCGGGTGCGTGCTGCTTTCCCTGTGGCGGGGCCGGGTCAAGGATCAGCGCTATCCCGTGGAGGAGGCGGGGTATCACCTGAGGCGCCTGGGCCACAAGGTCGGGCTGTCCGGGCCGGCGAGGAGCACGACCTCCGAGCTTGCCCTTGTGCGGGAGGCCATGGGCGACTCCGTGCTCAGCTGGAGCGCCTCTATCGGTCTCGTCAAGGGAGCGGCGGAGAGGCAAGTGGACGAGCGCGAGCTTTCGCTTCTGCGCGTGCTCGGGGTCACCCCCACGGCTTCGGACATCGTCCTGGCCGAGGTCGAGCCCGGGTCAGGCAGGATCACCTATCACCTCCGCGACCCCGACGCGGATCGGCCGGTATGCGATCCGGGCCTCGAGACCCAGACGGCCGACTTCGGGGTATGGGCCGATCATCCCGATGACCGCTGCGACAAGTGCTGGAAACGCTGCCCCTACGAGCGCTCCCACCCTGAGCTTTCGATGCGCGCCCTCAAGCCCTACGGCAACGAGAGGTTCAACGAGGAGATCCTGGTGCCGATCGCCGGCGAGCTTCAGCCGTGGCTCACCTCCAGGGTCAAGGAACTCGATGGCTTCGAGCCGGCAAGCCCGCCGGAGCTCGAGCGCCTGGGCTGGGAGGTGAAGAGGATCCTGGACGAGGCTGAGGCCCGGATCGCCAAGGAGCGCCCACGGCTCATCGCGCGGGTCGTCGCCCGGTGGCTCGTGGGCTATGGGCCCGAGAAGATCTGGCGCGCCCTGCAGGTACCCGAGGACCGCTGGTTTCGCCACCTTGCGGGAGACGGCAAGCTACCCCGGCCCAACACCGCGGACCTGGAGCAGATCCTGAGCGAAGCGCTCACGGCATCCGATGACGAGCCGGCCCTGCTCCTGGGCCGGTCAGCCTCAGGCCTTCTGCGCCGGCTCGTGGACGGCCAGGAGAGCGCGAACGGGTCGTCGGCCTGAGGCCGCGGTCAGGCCCCGCGGTCCATGAACTCCTCGACCACCCGGGCCTCGGACCCAAGCTCCGCGGCGCGCAGGGCCAAGGCCAGCCTCCCCAGACCACGCCGGTCGGCGGCGCCGACTGCGGCCAACGCCTCGAGGATGCGAGCGCACTGAAGCAGGGTGCCGCGCCGAGGCTCGGCCAGAAGCCTCTCGCCCCAGCGGCGCGCGGCGCGCTCGAAGCGGGGGTCCTCCCGCTCGGCCATGAGCAGGCAGATCCCGAGGCTCAGATCCAGCGGCACCCGCCGGCATTCGCGCGCCGCCGCCTCGGCGGCGAGCAGCTGGCCCGAGCGAACCGCGCGCCCCAGGCGGGCTATCGGTCTGGCCGTGGCGCTCACGCTTCCAATCCTCGCCCCTTGACCGGCGCCGGGCCCGCCGGACCGCCGGCATCGCTGCCGGCCTCCTCCCCGCCCTGCTGCCGGTAGGCCCGGGCGGCGTGAAGCTCGGCCTTGAGGCGGCGCAGGCGCTCGGCGCGCTCGCGGCTGGGCGGCTGGGAGAGCAGCAGAACCGCTTCACGCCAGATGGCGTAGTCGCGGGCCTTGCGCGAGCGCAGCGGATAGCGGTCGAAGATCGCAACCAGCCGCCTGAGCTCCGAAACTGCGCTCGCCCGCCACTGGACGATCGGGCGGGTCGTGCCGCGAGCGGCGTGGCGGCGCAGAGTCCCGACCCCGGTGATCTCCTGCAGCCGGCGCAAAAGAGGCTCCTCGTCGGCGCGCATTCTCACCACGAAGTCGCAGCGGCAGCTGCGGTGATCCGGGCCGCTCCAGCTGATGGCGAAGCACGCCTCCCCGGCGCAAAGGCCGGCGAGAAAGTGACCCCACTGCGGCGGCAGCGGGTTGTCGGCGCCAGCTGGCACCCGCGGACGCTGCCGCAGGCGAGCGCCGACGGCGGCATCTTCTCGCCTCGTAGCGCTGAATTCCCTGCAACACTCGCCGGCCCGGCGCCTATCATGGCCAGGCGGAGGGGTCGCTAGAGCAAAAACCGGTGCGGACCGCGAAACGCCCTATATTGCTCAACGAGATGGCACGCACGATCACGACACCCGCGTTCGCTGATGGGCAAGAAGCCCAGCAGCAGCATGCCTGGAATCAGGAGGATACGGGCACGCCTCGCGGGCGCGTGATCGGGGGAGCCATCGGCTGACCGCAGATCACAAGGACTTTCCGCGAGGCGCCCGGAAGAGGCGCCTTTTCTTTTGCCGCAAACCGACGAAACCGAAACGAGACGACGACAAGGAGACGAACGACAACGAGGTAGGACAACCGGATACTCAAGGCCCCTGTCAGAGAGAAAGGCTCGCGATCCTCTCGCCCGCGCCCCAGATGAGCGCCGCCGGGAGGCCCTCCGGGTCCGGCTCCAAACGCCCTCCGCGATGAGCGCCGAAGCCAGCTCGAGACGACTGGCGAGGCGGGTCTAGGGTCGAAGGCGGACAGAGTGGCCCGGACAACCGCATACCTTCCGCAGCCATAGGCTCAGGCAGCTGACTTTGACGCTGCTTGCTCATGAACAGACTTCAAGCCCCTGAGGCCGAACGAGTGAGGCACTCGCCTTGTAAGCGAGAGGGAACCCGGTGCAAGTCCGGGCGGGGGCTCTTGCTGCGAAGACGGCAAGCTCGGCGTGCGCCGGGTAAGCCAAAAACAGCCACGGATCAATCGGGGGTGGCGAAACTGGCAGCCGCGCCGCACTGTTAATGCGGTGCCCGAAAGGGCGTGTGGGTTCGAGCCCCACCCCCCGAGCTCACCGGCACAGCCCGGATAACATCACCACTGCGGGATCGTCTAATCGGCAGGACGCCTGGTTCTGGCCCAGGTAGTGGAGGTTCGAGTCCTTCTCCCGCAGCTTTCCTTACGGGGTCTTGACGATCACCGTACACCGGACTCAGGTCGTCCAGCACATCTTCGGATCCATCCAGGAATACGGAGGCTTCGAACGAGCTGAGTGGCTGGACTGACCCATTCCAATCACGGCCCCATGGTCTAGTGGTTAAGACGGCGGACTGTCTATCCGCAAACGCCAGTTCGATCCTGGCTGGGGCCGCTCATCACGGCGCGGTCGACTAACTGGATAGGTCGCCAGGTTCTCAGCCTGGATGGTGCGGGTTCGAATCCCGTCCGCGCTTTCAACCATTCGCTGGCCGCCGCGAGCACGCCAGCATCACGGCCCCATGGTCTAGTGGGCTAGGACAGCTCCTTGCGAAGGAGAAGGTCGTCGGTTCGAATCGGACTGGGGCCGCTGCAAGCGTCGCCTAACGACAAGCGCAGTCGCACGCGCGCACCGTGGCTGGGCTTGGCCGGCTCCGACGCCGCCGGCCCTTCGGGCTTGGGATCGGCAGCCGACCGAGTGGTGGCCGCGGCCAAGAACGGGTAGCTCCCAGCTCGGGCTGGCGCGCTTGCATCGCTCCGGAGTGGTCTAACAGGCAAGACGCTGGCCTTTGGAGCCATGAGATCCTGGTTCAAATCCAGGCTCCGGATTCTCCCCGACGAGGATGCGAAGGCAACCCTTCCGGTGCCTCGCTCGTCGTACCTTACCTTCACTCACACCACACGCCCCGTTCGTCTAGTGGTCCAGGACGCCGCCCTCTCACGGCGGAAACAGGGGTTCGACTCCCCTACGGGGTATCGCGGGTGAGGATCGCTGGCCTTAGCCCGCTTTCTCTTTCCGGCGTGCCGTGGAGCGCTCCAGCGGCCCCGCCTGGCGAAGAGCGTGATCCACTCGGCGCCGGCGCGTTCCAGCCGTTCGACACGGGCAACGTCGAAGCCGGCCTCGGAGAACGCGAAGCCATCCGCGTCGTGGAAGGCGAAGAAGCGCGCGCCGAGGTCGCCTTCGACCATCCGCTCGCCCTCGCCGGGCTTGACCGAGCAGAAGGCGACTCCGCCGGGGCGCAGGACCCGGCGGATCTCCGCCAGGGCCTCGGCGAGCCGCCCGTGCGGGACGTGGAGCAGGGTGGCGGCGCTCCAGACTCCATCGAGGGACCCGTCCTCAAACGGCAGCTCGTACAGGCTCGCCCGCATCAGCCGGACTCCGGGATGCCTGCGCCGCGCGAGCCGCAGCATCGCGGCCGAGAGGTCGGCGCCGATCACCTCGTATACCCTCTCCTTGAGCGGGCCCAGGTCGCGACCGGCCCCGCAGCCGAGGTCGAACACGCGCGCCGGCGGCGGCAAGAGCTCCGCGTAGCGGGCGTGCTCCGCGGACCAGAAGACATCGTCATCGCGAGCCGCCGCCCACCTATCGGCTGCGGCATCGTAGGTCGCCTGCGTCGCGCGCTCCGTCGCGGTGAGCCGGCCCGCACGCGCGGAGAGGCCGTCGAGCGCCTCCTTTCCTCCTCCTCGTGCCACGCGCACGCGCGGAGCTTAGGTCGCTGACGGCGCATCACCGGCCTTCTTGCCCGCGGGCCGGGCCGGCATCCCGTCCTCCGAAAGCTTTCACGCCCGAGTGCGTCTGGGACGCAGCGAGGCTCCAACCCTCGCCAGCTGGGTTCGACTCCTGGCTCGGGTGCTGCGGCCGTCCCGTGTTGGTCCGGGCTCAGGGTTGTGGTCCCTGCTGGACGCGGGTTCGATTCCCGCCGGTCGCCTCGCTCTCTTGGCTTTACTCGACTCTCCTTCCCGGGGGATTGGTGTAGTGGTAACACGGCGGTCTCCAAAACCGCATCCGGAGGTTCGATTCCTCCATCCCCCGCTCGACACGGTGGGCTTAGTGTCAGCGGTTAGCACTCAGGGTTGTGGTCCCTGCAGGACCGGTTC